>Ga0210049_1002690_pt1 | contig 16485 bp, 27 predicted proteins | sample CryGeyCG2014_300_2_FD_183964 | JGI IMG/M metagenome (GOLD analysis project Ga0210049, IMG submission 183964) | Groundwater microbial communities from aquifer - Crystal Geyser CG06_land_8/20/14_3.00 (SPAdes) (version 2) | ecosystem: Environmental > Aquatic > Deep subsurface > Groundwater | place... | reverse complement strand
GTCCATTTTGATAATTCAGATCTAAATTGTTTCATCTCCTTCTCCTTCTCTCCCAGGAGGGATTCAAGGTTTCTGATTGTTTTTATCAAACAGGTTCTGTTCATAGCCTTAAATAATTGAAGTTCCTCCAACTCCATGATTCGGTTTTCTAATTGCAATCTTTTGTTTGTCTGTTGGGTAATTATCTCACCCAACTTATCGGCATGGTCTTGAAGTTCCTTGTTCTCAGTCATTTTTCCCTCCTTTCTCAGAGTTGGAATGAATCAGTAATAATAACCGTTGTCTAAATACATTTTGTTTTTCCTCTTATCTTATATTAGGTAAAACGGTATGTTGATTTATTATTTCATAATGACAGGCTGGGCACCAAATTATCTTTCTACCTGCATTTACAAAAAAACTCAGCCTCAAAATGACACCCACAATTAGTACAAGTAAACTTAAATTTTATTCTTCTAAATTTCATTCTCTTCTCCTTTATGAGGTAGGTCGGGTAGGATTCAAAAGCCATACAAACAGCAATTTCCTAATGAATGTATGTATGGTTTGCAGGCTTGCCAAACCTGTCTGAACCTTGGCCTGACCTAATAGAGAGGTGCTGCTTTTCAGCCACCGACCTGCCTCATTCATATATTCTCTTGTTATATTCCCGCAACTCTGACAATATCCTCGACAGATCCAGGCTGGCTCTTTTTAGCGATGCCATCTCTTTGCACCGGAACAGAGCCGACCTATCTGCCCTGACTCTCTTTTCTGCATTGTTGGCTTTGGCAATAAAGCGGTATGCCTCGATTTTCGCCTGTTCGATTAGATCAAATTTCATGTCGGTACTCCTTTCGGAAACTGTTGGATGAGTTGGTTTTTCCAAGTCTTTTTGAGGTTAGACTTCATAAAAATCGGTATGCATTTTTTTGTTGCCTTCCAGACAAGATTCGTGATCCACTCTAATTCGGGCTGGTAATGCCTCCCATGACCTGTCATTGCACCGATGATGATCCATTCGCATTTAGATGGAATATCTACGGTATCTCCGAGAAGGGGTTCACAACTAAGGAAACAATGGGGCTGATGCTTCCATCCGGCAACTATTTCTGAATAAAACATAATATCGGTGATGCAATCCCCCCCTGGTTTTCCTGTGTGCGTCACACCTGCCCATTGATTTTGGGCAAACCCAAATTTACTGTATCGCCAGGGATTCTTTGTTAAAAAGAAGAAGGTATGTTGGGGATTAGAACAATTAAAAAGAATTGAATCAACCCAAGCCTGCGGTATCCAGTCTCCGAATAGATCGTGCGTGCTACCAACAAAAATCTTCGATGGTTTCTTTAGATTAGCAATTTTATCACATCGTTCTACATGATACTCATATGCTCCTTTACATCGTCCAGTTACCGGATTTAAAGTATAATCAGCCCAACCAATGGATTTTGGAACATTATTCATTTTACCGACCCCAAACAGCACTTCTTAAACTTTTTACCAGACCCGCATGGACAGGGTTCGTTTCGTCCCACCTTGGGTGGCTTGCGAGCAAGTTGTTTTTCGGTTGGGATAACTTTCATCTCTTTTAAGAATTTATTTCTGCCTAACGCTTCTTCAAATGTTATTAGACCATATCGTTTCTTAAGTTCTTCTTCACCAAAAATCTTTCCGTCTCTTGTATCCATTTCACTTTTTCCCCTTCATGGATTTTTTACTTCTCTTCAATGGATCCACAAACCCTTCCTTCTTTTCCTGTTTATGAAGATGGGAAGCCAAGGGACAGCGTCGATTATTTTTCCACTGTGCTTCAGGATATGCATAACTGGTACAAACTGCGGGTCCCGGGGCAGGTCCAACTCTCTGTCTGTTACAACCGAAACATTCGTCAACACAGGGTTCCTGAATCATCTCTCCTCCCAATGGTATAGGTCAAATAAACTATCCTGTAGGTCGTGCATGAGTTTTCGGACCTGTATGACCGTGAGTAATTTCTTCCATTCGATCAGACCATTGTCATTGCTATCGGTAATGAGAATACCTTCTTTTGTGGCTTTTGCTTCCATTATTTCTTCTTAAACGACCTCAACTTGTCGTTAACCAGTTTTGTCAGTTGCCAATACGCATCCTCGGAAAACTCCTTCTTTAAGGGTAGACAGTTTGTGCTGAACCAAGTATTGACGGCTTTCGCATCTGGCATTTTCGCTATCTCTTTAGCATAAGCATTTAGAAGTTTTGCCTCCCCAGTCTTATCATCTTGTGCTGGCTCGGGTTTTTTAACCATGCCCCTTTCTTCGAGATCGACCTGCACTTCCTCCATTGTCATGCCGGGCGGGGTTGGCGATTCGGTTGGCGTTTCGGTTGGAGATTCTTCTGGCGGTGATGGGGCTGTAGGTGTTTCCCCAACATCCGCAGCCCGTTCAGGTTCATCCTCTTCAACCTCAACCACCGCGCCGGTATCCATGGCTGGATTCTCTACAACTGGAGCGGGTAGGGCATACCTCGGACCCGCAAGAATCCTGCCCGTACTTTCCCTGAGAGAATTGATAAAGTTGATATCTCCTTCCAAGACCAGTTTAAGGGTATAATGTGTGACTCTCCTACCTGATCCATGGGTTTGGCGGGGTTCCCTTTTTAGTTTAATCGGCACCATGGCGAACCGTCCCACAAGAGCCTGAATATAATCAAGCGACGAATTAATATCCACAATGGAATGGTATGATCCAAGAGAGATCATGTAGACCCCTCCCATAGCTATTTCCGGTAGCATAAAGAGGAGGTAAGCCTGCTTATTGCACCCGTGGTCTAACATCTCACACGGACATTCGCGATCCTCAAAGCTCTTGGTTTCTTCATTGAGTCGCAAGGCATTAGTACCGTCACCCATGCATTTCGCACCTTTTGACTCACCATACCAAATTAATTTTTGAGGAAAAATTACCTCGGGGTCGTTAATCGGGAACATGATGTCAAGTTCTGTCGGTTGATCTCCGTACTTTTGGGCAACTTCTGGCGGAACCACGAACCACGAAGTTTCTTTTGGATACTCCTTACCCGTGTTTTTAGAAATCATCTTTACCCCGAGGCGAATTCTACCCAAGAGGGGTAGACGACGACGATCACTTAAGTCTTTTATGCGGGTGAACCTTTGCTTAAAGCCTTGCATACATTACCTCCTTTAAAATTTAAATCTCCACGGATTTTGCCGTGTACCTTGGCATGTTCACCATGGCTTAAAATTGCTAAGTTAATCGGTCGATCATCTAATTTATTTCCGTTAATATGATGAACATCAACATTTACTCTTTTCTTCTCCTTCGGTTTAGTTATTTTCAGTACCTCGCTAAATGTCTGTTTCGTGCATCGTTTCAATAGTTCCGGTGGTGCTTCCTTGTCGATACTGGTACGTGATTGTAAGCGAACCGTTACCGTGTACTCACCCAATCGTGCCAGTTTAGCATTCTGTTTTTTCAGTTCTTCCAGTACACCATCTCTGATCTGGTCTTTCTCTTTCTCCATTTCGCCGATATGCATGTTGAGTTCAAGATAGTAGCGGAGGTTGTCAATAAAATCTTCCGGTAGGGTTCCTTCTTCCAATCTGGAGATAAATTCCTGTTCGTATCCTTCCCAGCAGGTCTCTTCCCATGAACAATAGCCACAGGGGAATTTCGTGCCATGCTCAAATGGACGGTCTGGCAATGTCTGTTCCCGTACATGTTGGTGAACCCGTCTGAATTTTTCGATGGCTCCTCCTATCACGTTCTCCATCGTAAAAAGATAGGGATTGCCAGTCTTTTTCTCACCATTGGAGTGACAGACTTCGAGAAGGTGAACCTGATCTTTCTCGGTATCGTGTTCGAGCAGGAAGTCCATGTACTGGCTGGTATCCTTGCACTTAACCAATAGGCAGGTCTTTGTCAAGTGTGGTAGTAGAGCCTGTATGCCCCTTCTGTATAGACCAGACTGCGTGAAATAGTCCAGGGGGTACTGTTCTTTATTCCAGTAGCGATCAAATGCAAACCTATTCATGGCTTTGTGCTCGTAATGCGTTTCATTGTCGAGCATATCTTTCAAGATACCATCTATGTGGCCCCCAAGGTGTCCGGTTGGTATCACTTCTCCACACTCTTTATTGCTGATTTTGGTCTTACATATCCGTTCCGGTAGAAACTCAAGACCCATCGGAATATTTACGTGCATCTGTTCTGAATGCAGGTTATAAGCGGATTGCCGTATCCAATCGGCGGTAAGATGTTCGTGCCAGCTTGAATCATCTAAAACCATAATGAATCTGTCTCCGATGGTTCTATCCTCTGGTGTACCGTTGGCCCAGTAAACCATCTGTCGGATACAGCGATCGGGACCCGCAAGACTCGGACGGGGTGTGTAAGGACCATGATCTTCTTTTTCAAAACCTGCGACACGTACTAACACGTCAGCGAGCATAAACTCTCCTTTTTCACTCCACAAACGAATGACCACAACTTCTACAATCCGGTGGATCTGACCATGAGTATGACCACATCCGATAATGACAGCGTGGGCATTCGGTTAACTTGGCTTCTTGGATATCTAACCTTTCGACAACTGTATTCCCATCAGACTCTAATAAATCGGTCAGATCCTGCTTAAAATTGGGATCGTTTTCTTTGATGGTAGCAAGCTCGATGATGAGTTTAAATTTTCTGAAGTTCATGAAAATTCTCCGATGATTAAATCCCATGTACCCTTGCCGTGACCGATGCAATGCCTTCCGTCTATGCGAGCCCGAGCTAATCCGTTTGGGCAATTTTCCGCTGAGTTTTCCGCAAGCCATCGCTTGCTTTCCTTCGATGGTCCTTCGAAGATACCCCTTTCCGTAATTTCCTTTTCAATGATGGTTTTATCAAACGTAGTCCCATATTCATCTTTAATAATGGCTCCCTTGTGATTCCACAGTTTTTTCCAGTCCTCCAGTTCATTTATTCCTTCTTCTGGGATAACGTGCAGTGAGAAATACCAGCCCGCACTACTCTTACCGATATGTTTGGGTTCGTAGGGTCTGCCACATTCTTTGCAGGGTGGCGTTTCATAAAGGTAATAGTTAGTTCCCATTTTTCTTGACCTCCTTTTTTTTGACCTCCCGAGTCGAATTATTAATATCTTCCCAGTAAATCGCACAGGCCAAAGCACTCCAGATGTCTTTCTTGACTCCGTAAAGGATTCCGGGATTCTTCTTTATGCCTGGCGGGCCGAAACGATCTATAAGGGCTTGCCTGATATTGGAATCCTTTGCCTTATTGCTTCCGCAAAAGTGTAGTTTGATATCTTTCCGATAAACTAAGTTGGTCTTTATATTCTGACAATCATAAATCTCAATGATTCTACCTATTAATAAAATCGTTTCAAAGATTTCCTTGCCTACTGGCATACCAAAAGATTGAATCATTTCTACTACGGGAATACTTCCCATGGCAGATTGAATCCTTATCCACCGAATAAAATCATCGTTAGGCAAAATGGCAAAGTTGGCCAACCGTTTTATCTTTATGGACCATATGGCAAAAGCCGTTTGATGCGGACCAGGATCAATGCCTAAAATCATGTCGTTAATTCCCCCTCCCCATAAATCCCTACCTGCATTCCTACCTGAAAGAACTCATCGGGAAAGCTTCTCAGGTTTAACTGCATATCCTCTCGATGCTTGCGATTAAAATGAACTCGCTTCGTAAGCCTATCCAGAGCATGTTTTTCCATTTGATCAATACGTTGTCTGCTCACTCCCCACATCTCTGCGATATCGTCCATGATAAGTGGGTAGTCATTGCCAAGCCTGACCATGCAATTTCTAAATTCGATGGATTTTTCCGTTTCCTTCGGTTTCTTTATCTTCAGTCCCTTCCAAAAAACGTTGTGTTTACAATCCGTAAATGGGCAACCGATATTATGCTTATCCAATAATTCAAGATAGATACATTCGGGCATATCAGTCCTCTATGTCCTTGAAACTGCACCTGTCGGCCAGGTTGAGATAACGGCTTTTGCCTAACTTTGCATGCTGAATATTCTGTTCAATATAGAGTATGGATACTTCTCCGTTCGTATTTACCCACTGCCCCCGTTTGCAGACCATTGATCGATTAGTACCCTTGCCATTGGTCTTGGGGTACAGGGCCAAACTGGTTTGCAAGGGATTCTTTTTATTTATCGGAAATTTGATCTTACAGTTTCTACAGTCGAGACAAGTCATTATTTTGTTTTCCTTCCATGCCCATGTGATTTCGATTTATGTTTCTCCTGTAACAATCCTAACACTGTTTCGAGGTCTGCAATTTTATCTCGCTTCTCGGTAAGCAGTTGCTGGATTTTCTCTTCCCTGTACTTACCGTCCAAGGCTTTGTATGTATAGCCCACACCAAGACCCAAGAGAAGACCAAGGCATAGGAAGAAAAGGGATGCCTTCAGTATGCGTTGGTAAAATTCTCGTTCAAGTCCTGAAACGTAGTAGAGCATTATTTACCTCTTTAAAATTGTCCGGGGATCTCCAGGGAGTACAGAAGACCCCCGGATTGAGAAGGAAGGTACCGTGCATTATCCGTTAGGCCCCTGCACGGTGGGGGTGGATAAATCTGCCAGTTGATGATGTTTGCCAAAGTTGTAAACTAAAAATAATTCATGATGTAGTTTCTCTATTGTGGCAAGGTGGACAACACACCCTCAATAAATATTCGATGGGAGTGGTAAAGGATTCCTTGACCACTCTGCTCCGATTGAGCGTTTGGGTTCTATTGGGAATCGGTTAAGGGTTATGAAAATTTACCATGCCTTGACTAAATTCAGCCTGCCTTTCCAGAATTTGTTTGGCCTGAATTCCACTCTCAAGTTTAGATTGTTTATACACCCTCAATAAATATTTGTCAAGTAAAAAGTTTCCTAAAAATAAATAAATTTAATGTGGATATTCGGAAATACTCTCAATCCTCCCATCATATATATGCAGATAAAGCCACGCCTCACCTTGGTCCACCTTCCAGAGTTCATATCTTCCCCTCGCCGAATTGGATGCCCTGACCATCTCAAAATAATTATTGGGCCATGATACCTTGCATTCCTCAATCGACATTCCCATGCCGATTTTGCCAGCAAGAATCCGGGTCTGATTTTCCAGTGTGGCTGCACGATATGCTGGTCTTTCTGTCCTTGGCATTGGTGTTGCACAACCCATCAAAACTAATCCTATCAGTAAAACCAATATCCAGTGTTTCATAATTTTACCTCCTTTCAGCAAACGCTGAAAGTATCATACTCCTTTTTATGATCGAAGTCTATCTAATTTTCTTCATCTCTATCTTTCCTGTTATGCGGTTTGGACCTGATCCCCTGGATTCGTATGTTCCCGTAAGCTTTCCATTTTTATCGAATTCAAAACTAATAATGAATGGGATGGCTTCATTTCGATTCAGGGATTTTATAAAGACCGAAATCTTACTAAACCATAAAAATTTTGTTATACCATTCCTTGTTAATTTGACATCCTTTTCAAATTGACCATATCTATAGATATATTGGATTTTGGCTGTTTCTACGATCTGGGGTTTATCTTCTTGGGGCTGTACCTCCTCTCCATCTGAGAGTCGGGGTGGCTCTGGCTCAACCAATTCGGACGAAATCTTTAGGATTGTCATGGAAACCTTCATATCCTCCCGATCATTCCAGTAACCCTCCCATTCTCCCAATAGCGAAGGCTCTGCCGAGACGGTGCCAAAGAGCAAAAACATAGATAAAATAATGACAATGATCTGCATATATTTCTCCTTTCTGGATTTATTATACATGATTTTGTGCTCGAAGTCTATCTAATTTGTCTTCCCCGTTCTTCTGGGCCTTGGCCGATATGTTCGAGGCATAATTTCGGTAAATGGTCAATGGTGTGTTGCCGGCCATTTTAGCGATAACTGCCGGATCCTCCCCTTCCTCTAAAAGATTGGTGATTCCCGTATGCCTGAAGGCGTGACTGGACCTTCCCCGTCTCGACACTCCCGATAGTTCCAGAATTTGATTGACATGCATTAACAGCGAGTGCTGGCCCCGGTCGAATAGCAAAGAATCTTGTGCCTTCCCCTCCATGACCTGTTTTAAGGATTCGAGGGCCTTACTGGGAATGCTGATTTGACGGGATGTGCGGTTTTTACTTTTATAGATACTGATAAAATTCCCCTTAAGGTTTACATTTCTGACGTGAAGGTTTACAAGTTCCCCTATCCTTAAGAGTCTGTAGATTAAAAGATAGCCTATGGCTTGGTCCGTTATGGGTAGGGTAGGGAGGGTATCGAGAATTTTCTGGACCTCTTTTGCATCCAAATCTTTCTGCACAGCCCTTGGAATATCGGGGGGACCCTTGTAATTTATTGGTTCTGGCGTTTGAGTTATGAGGTGAAGCGGGTCATAGAGCCAGTTCAGAAAGACCATAATCCAGCGCAGATGAGTGAGCCTGCTCGATGTTCTGAGACTGGTTAGGCTATTCAGATAGCAGATCACGTCTTCTTTTTGTATCTCTCCTACAAATTCCCTGCTTTTTTGCGTCATACAGAAATCTAAAAAGGCGGAGATGACTGCTTTAATCTGTTTGGCCGTGTTCTGTGCGGGGTTCCGGGCCTGCTGGTAGGAATCGTAAAATGTGGTGAAGATGGTGGCTAAATTTTCCATGGTTTGCCTCCTTTCTACCCAAACAGGGTAAACTGATTGTTAATCTTTTTGTGAACTACCTTAACACCTTTCTCATTCTTCCCGTTCTTCTTTTCCTGGACTTCTTTCCAAAGTGCATCCCATTTGCCGTTGTCGTAATGGGTTAATACCTCTTTCGCTACCCTTTCTTCTGATAATACCTCTTTCATGCCTTCTCGTTCGTACTCAAACTCCAGAGGTTCCTCGATCTCTCCATTAATTGCTTTGGCAAGAGCTAAATAATCTCCACCTGCTCGCAAGACCCGGGCCGTCTTTCCGAATCTTACCTTACCGTCTATGGCATTGGAGATTGCTTTCTTTTTTTGAGATATGAGTTGATACATTTTTAGGTCTATGTTTGCCTTTTCATCTACCCAATCTATTAAGAGATAGTAGCAAGTTACTGGCTTCTCCTGCCCGGTCCTGTGCGCTCGGTCCTCGGCCTGGTCGGTACTCTCGGGGCTGTATTCTACGTCCGTAAAAATAACATGGTTAGCTGCCGTGATCGTAAATCCTCGGTTCAATACGTTTAACCCTGCCACTATTGCCGTGATTCCGGGATCTTCCTGAAACTTCTTAATATTCTTGAATCTGTCTCGGGTCTGCATTGTCGAGGGTACAAAAATATGATTGATACCGTGCTTGATAAACTCTTGGTGTAGGGTAGCCTGCATCTCCCTTAATGCGGAATAGACTAAAACCTTTTCTCCCTTGGCTTGGGCGTGTTTGGTTATCTCGATTGCTTTTTGTATCTTTACGTTATGGTCCGGACTGATACGAGGTATGGTGGCTCCGAATCTCATTGACCATAGGGCCTTGCTGATTACTCCCATATTGATTTCTTCTTCCTGTTTCCTCATTTCCCTATCTATCTTCTTCTTGGCCTCTTCAACTATTGTACCATATTCGCTGGCGTGTGCAGGGTCTAAGGTTAAGGCCATAACCCGTCTGGTCTTGGGTGGTAACTCTACCATTTCGTCTTTGAGTCTGCGGATCGTGCAGGTCCCCAAGATTTTCCAAAATCTATTTAGGTTTGACACTTCCGGTAACTCCTTCTTTCTGCCTTTATGAAGGGTATCCTCAAATTGGATGTCCTTAAACTCAAAGGTGCTGAACTCTTCGGCAAATAACTTACTGCCTCTCCTGTCGAATCGGTACGGAAAGAGGGGATTATTGTGACGGGTGATATATCCTAAATTAAAAAATGTGTCTGTAATATACCCTTTCATTAGGGTCCCTGTCAGTTCAAGTCTGCTCTTGGCGTGGATTGCTCTTACTGCCTGTCCTCTAAAACTGGTCTTACTTTTGCAATTGTTGACTAAAACACCATTGGCTATGTAGTTATGGGTATCGGATACTTCCAAATTATAAACATACCGATCTACGGGGGGGATGGGTTTGTTTGAAAGACAACGAATCAGGTGGGGCTTAATGCTCGTAGAACATCCCGATTCTTGACTCTGATTGTTTGCCAACCCAACATTTTTAAAACTTCTTCCTGGCATACTGGGCATTTCATATATTCTGTTGGTTTTGCTGGTACTGACATTTATAAAATCCTCCTTTCGTAAACCTAATACTAACACATTTTCTTTGATTTGACAAGCCGTTAAGTGTTTCTTTTTATTCAACGGAAAACTATGATTCGGGGTACAAGATAAGCTCCGCCCATTATCAAAATGTAACTGATTCATCTCATTCCAAAATGGACTCATGAACCAATCCATTACTGGTTTTAATACAAATTTTCGGCTTTTAAAATCATAACTTACCACGTTCACCTTTAACCCATGATCCACAATATCCTCAATTGGAATATATCCATATTCTGTTAGAATTGGTGTTGCTCCGTCAAAACACTGTTGCGATTCGTCGATGATTACGGATCGAAACAGTTTTTTAATTCTTTTATAAGCGGGGTATTGCTTAATCGACTTGGATGAATAGGTATAAGCTGAATAACCACATTTATTACATTGCTCTCCTGTCCATTCCTCTTTTGCCTTGCATTTCGGGCATTGCCTTTGCGTGAAGGAATATTCGGTACTGCATTGTTGACAGGTTCGGCCCCGGTTGCCTTCGACGTGGTGCTTCTCATTTCCGTCCTTATCGTACTTAATACAGGTCCAGGGGTCGTAAAGCCTTCCGGTATCTAAAGATAAGAATTCGTATGAGGTGAGGTAAAAAGTTGTGTTTTTTGATTCTGTTTTACTGTCAATGGCTCGCTGTAACAGAGTAATAGATTCATGTGTCGTCAAGCGTTGGGCTTTGAAGCCGAATTTTTCGGCTTCATGAATCCAGTTCTCTATTAGTGCAGATTGACATACTACCAGGACACGCTTTACTCCACGGGTGTGATTCAAGACAAATGCTGATACTGTCTTTCCGCCTCCCATATCGTAACCGATATAAGCCGATTTGGTCTTGCTGAGAATACGGCTTAAATCCTCGGCCTGATAGTCAAAATCTTCCGTAAAGATTTTGGGATAGGTTTGGATCAATTTCTTTTTCCATTGCTTAACAAGGCTTGGTCTCTCTTCTGCTATGTCTTTCACGTTCGGTACTTCAAATGCTTCGAGAAGCAAGGCTATCTCAAGGGGTTCGGGTTCCCTAAACTCCCGGCTCCCCTGTTCGGTCTCGATCTCAAATGATAGGTAACCCCGGTCTATCTCGGTCGTGATAGTCTTTTGGTCTTTACCTCCTCCTATAACTTCAATCCCTACAAATTCTTTAGCTCTCACCCATGAAGGCCGGATGTAATATTTCTTGTCCCTCTTGAAAAGTTGTAGGGGTTGCTTTCCGTTCCCGTTTGCCATGTGGTCCTGTCTGTATTCACTGTCCTCTATGGTATCATAAACATCGGCCCTGGCCTTGTATTCCTTTTCTTCAAAATATGCTAAGAGTTGGTGTTCTTTGGGTGGATATAAAGGAATAGAAAGTAACTTGAATTTCTCTTTCAGGGCTTCAATTTTCTTGCGTGTTGCGTCGGTGATTGTCAAATTAAAACCTATATCGGTTAGTATCTTCTCGGCTCGATCTATTCCTCTTTTACAGAGTGCAGGCGTTTCTAAAAAGGCATCCCTTAAACCCGTTGGCTTTCCCACTACTGGATTATAAAATGATAGCGTATCGTTGTAAAAATCGAGCATGGCTAATGCTGTGGGATCTCCCCTCTGTCCCTTTGTTGTAATTTCTACATTATTAGTTCCGTCAATCTTAATAAGATTGTTAAGAAATGGGATTTGAATCATATAATCGCCGAGGTCATAGGGCTGATATTTATTGGCTTCACCTATGGGCTTCCAAGCTTCCAGTACCTTCTGTTCTAAGACGGGATCGGTTGACTCAAGAATAAGATAGGGGGTCTGGGTTGTCTTATGGTAGTCGTATCCCTTGACCTTACAAACTACTAAATCTGTTTTTACCTCGATCCCGTATTCTTCTTTAAAGAGATTGTTTAATGTCACCCGGAGCAATACCGTAAATTCTTTATAAAGATACTGCCTGAGTGAATTATCCTTGGCGTTATCAAAACTGCTGGTCGGGATGATGGCAAAGAGAAAACCGTTATGGCCAGTTAGAGCTTTGTGTGCGATCTGGAGCGTGGCGTTCTGGCTTTCGATGTTCCGAGCATAACTCAATCCCTCAAATTCAAATTCGGTCTCCTCCTGATTGAATAGGATACCATAAGGCGGGTTAGTCACTACGATGTCAAACTTTTTGGTTAGGTATTTGGCATATCCAAGGATACTGCCTTGCCTAACGGCTTCTTTCCCTATGAGTTGCTTTGCCTTTTCGCTGACCTCTTTATCCAGTTCGATACCTATTACTTGGGCTTCCTTTCGCTTAAATGGATATAGAAGCCTTCCGGTTCCGCACGTGGGATCTAAGATCTTTAGCTTTTTAAGGTGTTCCGGTGTGGGTAGTAATAAACAGACCATACTAAAAATGAGATTACTTAATCGCATGGGCGTGAAGTACTGGGCGTGCTTGCTCTTACTCCACTGGCGGAAGTTTAAGTCTCGATTGGCTTCCTTGCCTGTGTCGGTTAGCACATCCTCTACGGGGTGTATTTCATCATTTAACCCGTTTTCGGGTATGTAATTAAAACATATTTCAGTTGTAACCTTATTGGGTTCGGTCATAGGTTATTCCCTTCCTTTTCAATCTGAAATAACTCGCTCGCTCTCTCCTCATTCATCTTCCATCTGTCAAATTCAATCGAATAAGCCTTCTGTCCATTATTGCCTTGGTCTTTGATCTGGTTTATTTCTCTTCGATAATTACTACCTTCCAGTAATGTTTGGACAACTTTTTCAAGCTGGCTATCCCCGATTTTCAGTTTATAATGATCCCTTAAAAAGTTTAAGGCTAAAAATAAACTGCCCTGCTCTGTCATACCGATAAAAATTAACTTCCGGTACTGGTCATCTTTGAGTGATCGGTAGTCAAAGTATTTGGGTAGGTAGGTGGTGAAGATGGGATATTCCGCTTTTCCTTTGGTCTTTATGATCTCCCACTCATCGCTCGGTAGGTCTTCAGGGTGCAGGGGGACCTTCCCGTAAACCTGAATAAATATCCAGTTGCCATAACCATTTTTGTCTCTGTATCCCCGGATTAGATAATATTCCTTACCGTTGATGAGGACATATTTCTTGTTTTGGTGGTCAAAAAGATTCATGATTACCTCTCCCAGTCAAAATCTGTGCGATATCCTGTTCTCGGTGATACTCCCTGGCCTTTAGCAATATCTCGGCTAAACAATCCTCACAATAGCCGTGAGTAATAGATTTATCCTTAAAAGGTTCCTTTTCTCCCATAATCACAAGGCATTGACAACATTGACGGATCATTGTTCTATTCTCCGATGGCTCCAAATAACAGGGTAATGATGATCAAAAAAATGATTACCGTAAGTGCTGACCAAATAAATTCTTTAGTTGACATGGGTTCCTCCTGTGGTTTCCCGTCCCTGCATCCCTGACAAGTTCCGGCGTTGCAGTCAAAACACTCTGTGGGTCCGTGATATTCGTCAATGATGTGGCGCTTCCAAAAGGTTTTAAGACGTGCTTTCATGTGGGTTAATCCCTCCCTTCTGCCTTTGCAATTACTTGGTTTAAAATGATTCTTGCGGGCTTGTCGTATCCCGCTGAATATTGCGTGGTTGTCATGTAGTCCAAGAGTTCAAGAATCATCTTGCACGCTTCCAATAAATCAGGGCTACTGGCGATCAGGCGGGCGTTGGCTCGCTCTTCTTTGTCGTCTCGGTATGGTTTAGCATTACTTGTTGTTTTAGCAACGAATTCCCTGTCTGAACCGTAAACGTAATTCCATGTTCCCGGTGTGTGCTTCATGTTCGTTTTCTCCTTTCTGGTGGCCGATAGGTCAGCCATGAGATTAATATTTTTCCGAGCGGTGGATTTCATCTTGGCATTCCCTGGCCACAATTTTTTCAACAGCTAAAATTTGCGGGCGAGTAAACCCCAGTTTCCTGAGATTATTTATACTTACACCCTCCTCCCTCACACATTTTAGAGCCTCTTCAATTTTCTCCTTGTTTGGTTTTCTCATTCTACTTCTCCTTTCGTTTGAAGTTTTGTCCTTTCACTTTAGATTTTTTAATGTTTCCTGTAATACCAGTTTTAATTTCTCCTTTAATGTTTCTTTCAATTCCTCTGGTTTGATACGTTTTAAATCCTTTATTACTCTATCAATGGGTGATATGGATTTACTTTTAGTTAATGGTGGGAATAAAAAAACTTTAGCCTCCCTGTGACTAAGGGGTATAATCTCGTTAATAAGTTTGCTTGTGATAGGTTGTTTATACCTGTTTAATAAGCTGATTTTACCTATCCCCAAATCATCCCAATATTCAAGGATGAAGGGGTTGATGTATCCCTTCATTAAAATTTGGGCTTGCGAATAAGTGAAGTTAATTTCCTTTTCAATATAAATCTTCCAGCCTTTCTTTTTCCCTTTCTCAGAAAAAAACCTTTCCTTAACTTCTAATAGTGCATAAGCTAAACTTTTTGAGTTTTGAGTTTCATGCTTAATCAAATTTTTTAAGCAGGCGGTTGCTAATTCAATAGTTGAAACGTTTTGACTTTTATTTATTTCGATTGTCCCGTCATTAGCATCATAAGTCGTGATAATAACGGTGGGGCGGTCGGCCTCCGGTTGAGGCGGGGCGGGGGGCGGCGGGGCGACGGGCGGCGCCGTTCCTGCCGCTCTGCACTGGGGTGGTGGTGCGGGGATTTGAGGCGGGCTTGTGGTGGGTTTGGTTGGTTCATCTCCGTAAAATTGTATTCCGTGTTTGCTCTTGTAAGTGTTCCGTCCAGTATCGGGAGCAGGGGCTTTGGGTTTCTTCCGGGCCTTGTCCGGGTTATCCTCTAAGCACTTACTGTAAAAAACGTACTTGCAAAGGTTAGCGTCTCCAAGTATACAAAGTTGTCTATTTGTGTCGTCGTTAATACAATAGCTTTCATTTTTGCGTGTGGCCGTGATTTTCTCTTTGGGCATTGGTTAACCTTTCTATTTATTTAATTTCCTGTAATTCAATCTGGATTATTCGGTCTCCGATAGAAAATGGATTTTCTTTGGGAATAACCGATTGCCTTGCCTCTCGTTCTGTTCTATAACCATAAGAGGAAGTAAGTTTAGTGTCTTCCGAAAAGGTCTCTGCATACCACTTAATATATTTATTATATTGAGAAGTCCTTCTGATAATTTTAAATCTACAGATTTGTTTATCCATTTTTTAACCTGCCTTTCTATTGCCTTTCCTCTTGTTCTATAAGGCTAATGTGAAAAGGTCAAACTTTTTCAATCTCTCCATGTGCAGGAAGATAAATTTGTTTTTCAAGGTCCTTTTCTTTTATTGTGAGATAGGGATAGTCTACTGCTTCGACCGTGACTATCCGACCTCCTGCTGTCTTCCCGTGGCCACCTGCTTGCCAGTCTCTTGCACTTGAGCACTTCATTTTTTAATCTCCCTTTCTTTCCTTATTGTTCTGTATTTGGCATTTGGGTTGAGAAGAGGGCTGCCGTTCCTTCCTCTGACCAAAATATTGATACTTCGTCGGTTTCAATATTTTCAGCGAATGAATCAAGTTTTAAAACATATTCCTTTTCTTCCGGTGTTGCCTCTCTGATTGATTGTCTTTCAAGGGCTGCTCTCATTGTTTTTCCTTTCTCCCCGTGTGGCCGGTAGGTCAGCCGTATGATTAGTTGTTAAATCGTGCCTTGATGTCTCCGATTTTCTCCGGTTTGTAATAGAGATCAAGTTCTACTCCATATCGAATAAGTTCTTCAATATTGATATACCCTAATTCTGCATTTTGTTTATCTCCGTTTAAACAAGTGAATCCAAAAGCCTGAACCTGTTCTTCTTCCATGTCCTTTTCAATGATGTACCAGTCTGAACCATCCTTAAAATAATGAAGCATTGCTATTGCCTCGCTGCCTTGGCCATCGGTTTCGTAAGTTTTTGGCATGGTTTTGATGGTTTCTTTTAATTCGAGAATTAAATTTTTGAAATATTCTCGCTCTTCTCCTTGCCGGGCAAGTTTGCTAATAACTGATAATTGACTGTTGCCTATGAATCGGTTTAAGTTCATGTTTTCCCCTTTCTCCCCATTATTCAAGGGGTTTCGATGTTACCGTGATTTCAATTTTTCCCTGGTCTCTGAGTTCTTCTAATTTCCTTTTGGCTCTGATCCATACCTCTACTCTTTCAAGTACTTCCGGGATCAAGCCGTCCTTATAGGTTTCGTACCAGGTTATACTTTCCTGGGCCGTGGA
>Ga0210049_1002683_pt1 | contig 16494 bp, 10 predicted proteins | sample CryGeyCG2014_300_2_FD_183964 | JGI IMG/M metagenome (GOLD analysis project Ga0210049, IMG submission 183964) | Groundwater microbial communities from aquifer - Crystal Geyser CG06_land_8/20/14_3.00 (SPAdes) (version 2) | ecosystem: Environmental > Aquatic > Deep subsurface > Groundwater | place... | reverse complement strand
TATTACGCCTTCACCTACACCCTTCCACTATGCCTGTGTGAGTTCCAAATGCCAGACAGTTGCAGGTGCAGGAACCAATCTTTGTTCTATTGATGCGAATTGTATTACACCTACCCCTTTACCATCTCCCTGGGTAGAAGCTCATTTCAGGCAGACGAATTTGACCCCAATAAGTACCAATGTTGGTCAGGCAGGTTTTGCCTGTGAAGGTGGAGCTGGAGTATATGGCGACCGGTATAATACAGCTGATTTGAAAAGTGCTCTCTACAATACCAATACCTGTGTCGGGGTCTACACAAATTCTATAGATACCGCTACCTTAAAAGTAGTCGGTGTTACTCCCGTACCAGCAACTGGATTTAAGAAATGGACTCCATGGGGGACAGAGTACTTCTGGGGTTGGCCAATCTGGCAGACAGGTAAAAAAGAAGTGACATTTATCCTGGCATCACCGACACCGGTGGCTGCTACCAATACCCCCACCCCAGCCCTGTTTAATTTAGATGTGAATACCTATGTTACCAATAACAGTAGTGCATATAATGTCTATGTCTATTCCCTTGATCTGTCCACTGTATCTGCTGTATCCCAAGAATGCTATCATTTTAACGGTAGCGCTTTAGCAATGGCTGATGACTGTCGTAACTTAAAAGTAGGCACATCATATGCGATTTTTGCTAAAGCTTATCTAGCTGGTACTACAACTGTAGTAGCAGAAACCTCCCGTACAACTGTTACCCCACCTTCAGATACAGTAAACTTGAGAATAGTCTTACCTGTTATGACCAGTACACCTAATCCTACCCGGACTCCCACTCCCACAGTCACAGTAACCCCCACCAGAGTGCCTTCTGTTACTCCCACCATTACCCTCACTCCTACTCTCACTCCTATCCCCAGTGTCACTCCTACCCCTGGTCCTTCCACTACTACCCTCTCCTTTAAGGTAAGTATTCCCAGGATGGCTGTATCTGAAGTACCACAGGAGAAGGTAAAGGTAGATATAGTAAACAGTTCAGGGACAAAGGTGTATACAGGTAGTATAGCTCTGGTACGTGAGGGAGATGGGATATACAGGACTAAGGGTAATGGATTATCCTTTACCTTAGGCAGTAGTGGTACCTATAGAGTCTATGTCAAGTTAACTACCTCTGTAGGAAGGTCATACAGTAATGTTGTCCTTAATACAGGATCTGTCCTTGACTGTACTCTGGAGAATACAAGCTGTGGAGATTTGAAACCATCCTTATCCTTGCAATCTACTAAGGCTCTTCTCCTTGGGGATACAGATACCTACAGCTATAACTGGATTAACATCGCTGACTTTGACAAACTGGTAGAAGAGTTCCTGGGTAGAGTCACAACCAAGTATACGGACTTTAACTTGGATAACAGTGTAGATGTACTTGATCTTGAGGTACTGGGGCTTAACTTTAATAAGAGAGGAGACTAGTTACTTAGTTAGTTAGTTGGTTACTTAGTTAGTTGGTTACTTAGTTAGTTAGTTGAAAGTTACTGGTTATCAGTTATCTGTTTAATGTTAAATGTTTAATGTTATCTGTTAACTGTTATCTGTTTAATGTTGAATGTTATCTGTAAACTGACTTATGTTCAAACATCTTGATAAAAAAATAGTCAAGGAAATAATATTCTTTACCGTCTTTGCGGCTTTTTTAGTCGCGGCTCTTATAGCCATAAGGGAAAGGTATGTAAGACCCAGGGCTGAGGCAGGTAAGCCTCATCTTTCTTTTGGATTTGTCAAAGAAGGGGATAATCTTGCTGTAACCGTTAGGGTTAATCCCAACGGTACGCAGTTTGCCGCTTTTGATATCTTTTTTGATTATGATCAGGCAAAATTGCAACTTATTGATGGAGGAAACGGATGGGTAGAAAGATTATTTACATCGGATCTTCCACTGGTTACTGATAAAAATGGCAATGTTTTGCGAGTGGGGGGTACAAAAACCAATGAGAATTTTAGCGGTACGCAAAATATCGATCTTTTTAAAGTAAAATTCAAGTTGCTTGCGACCTCCGGTTCAGTTTCTTTCAACTGGAATTCTGCAAAGATCAAGGTTTCTGATAAGCAGGTTACACTTTCGCAAGGTACCGACAATACTTATACTATCACTCAGGCAGGAGGAGATGCCAAGATATATTTCAAAGCTGAGAAGGAAACACCCTATCATAAAAACGAGAACCTGAATCTCAGCCTTTATCTTGATACGAATAATTCCTCAGCCAAATCCCTGCAGTTTATTTTCTCCTATGACCCCAATATTCTGACATTTCAGGTCCTGGGGGGATCCAGTTTAGCCAATGACAACATCGTTTTCCCGTCTACTCTTGCCGGTGATGGTTTTGATACCAGCATGAATGTAAGAACCATTGATGAAACCAGTCATAAAGTAACGGTGGGTTTAAGAGCAGACAGTCCCGTAAAAAAGAACAACATCCAACTGGCTACGGTGAAGTTCAAAATTAAAAATGGTATTACCGTGCCGGCAACCCTGACTTTTTCTCCTGATGCGGATACGATTGTCTATGATGGAACAGGTAACGACATTATCGGTTCCAAGCCTGCATTAAATATCGGTATCGAACAGGACAGTCCTGTCAATTCACCCACACCTACTACCACCACTTCTCCACAGGCAACAGCGACACCTACGGTGACAACCACCCCCAGACCTACTAATTCACCCACGCCTACTATTACCGGTACACCTGTTCCTACCCGTACTCCCACTCCGACGCCAATTCCGAGTGTAACCCCCACGCCTTCTGCCACACCCATACCTACACCTCCATCAGGCAGGGATAACTACACGATAAATATCGGAGACAAAGACTCGCTTACGATCAACATAACCGGAGGGGAAGAAAAAGTGCCGTACATCAAATTTGGTGTGACCTTATTCGGAGTAGAGAATACCCCGGATATCAAAGTAAAGTTAAGAGTGGGAGACATGGTAGTGAAGTTGACACCGGCGCCAAATGGCGGAAGCGATATCTGCAATAATCCCGGTTGGGGTGAAAAACTGTATAGTGGTATCCAAATGAGAGCAGATTCAAGCGGAGTTTATCGTCCCATACCTGAAAGCGTCTTTATTTATTCAGGGAAAGAATATCACGTGTCATCAGACGGTTGGGTGCCTTTAATCGATATTAGTGGCGGCAGCACTTACTCTTTTGCCGTCAAAGGTCCCAAACACAGGAATGTGCTGATGACAAGTACAGCCACACTTAGTACCACCGATCCAAAACCGGCTTCCCAGAATTTTGATTGGTCCGGTAATCCGCTTGAACCGGGTGACTTGCCTGATTCCGGCAACCAGGATTGTGTTGCCAATACCCATGATATGTCCCTTATTATAAACAGGATAAGAAGCACGGATGGAGTAGATTTGGGAATTGCCGATGTGGATTATAACGACATCATTAATGCGGCTGATATTTCCAAAGTAGACCACACGCTTAGTACTAAACCTGATGATGACTGAACTTTTCAGGTAATTAAATAAATTTCGGAGGTAAGAGAAAATGGAACTTATGAAAAAAAACGAATATAAAAAAATACTTATAGTTCTGGTACTTTTAATCATTCTTTTGGCGGGTATTGTACTTATACGTACGCAAAGGGAACTTTCCATGAAAAAAACTGCAGAAACAGCCATTACTGTTTATCAGGAAGAGGTAGTGCCCACTCCTACTACTTACGCTATGCCCGGCGTTTACAACATAGAACTGTCCAAAAAATCCATAAGTATAGGAGAGAGCGTAGAAGCCAAAATCATGTTTTATGCCAAAGAAAAAGTGTTGGACGGTTCGGATGTCATACTGAAATTTGATCCGGAGGTGCTTACGGCAGGCGATATCTCACAAAAGGGAGAGTATTTCAATCATTATCCCAGGGAATATATCGATAATCAGAAGGGGATAATAAAAGTCAGCGGTTACACGTTAGACCTGCAATCACCGATGGAAAGTCCGGTAATGCTTTTTACTATTCCATTTACTGCCAAAAATACAGGCAAAGTTACTCTGAGTTTTGATTTCCAAAAAGGAAAAACAAACCTTACCACGCTTATTGAGCACCAGACAAGCAGGAATATTTTAGGGCAGGCAGATCCGGTTAATCTGACCGTAGAGTAATATGAATAAGCTATTTCTTTCTCTCTGCATTTCAGTTTTACTTGTATTTAGTACAGGCATAGGTGCGGCCTATGCTCAGGTATACAAGTTCGAGCTTTCTAATCCTTCAACTCCGATTGCCGTCGGCAGCAATTTTGATGTGAAAGTATTTATTAACACCGGAGGACAGGCGGTGAATAGTGGAGATGCTCTCCTTATTTTTGACCCGACTAAGGTAGCTATAAATTCAGCGGCGGACGGACAATTCTTTGAGTATTTCTCGGAAGGTGCTTTAGGCGGATTCAACAACAAATATCTTGTGAGCGCTTGGGAAAATCCTGGACATGAGAAGACGGCTGCCACAGACACGCTTTTTTCCACATTAAATTTGAAAGCGGTCGCCTCCGGTTCATCTACTCTCAAATTTGACTGTACCGCAGGAACCGATGCTGATACCAACATAAACAGGTCTTCAGATTCAAAAGATATCGTCGATTGCAGTGCGCTCACACTTTTAACTTTAAATATAGGCGGAGGAGTTATCGGTACTCCTACTACTACTCCCAGGCCGACAGCAGCACCCACAGTACCGGCGGCTACTTCCACTCCGATACCGACAAATACGCCCACTCCTACACCTACAGCGAAACCAACCAATGTGCCCACAGATACTAAAGTGGTGACACCGACACTTTACAGGGCAGGAAATATGTCCGTTACCATGACTGCGGTGGGATTAGGCTCGATATTGATGATAGTTGGTATTTTGGCAATTTTATAATAATATTAGGAGGCAATAAATTTATACTATATGAAACTGCAAAATATTCAAAAATATTCTAAGTTAGGCGGACTTGTGGTGCTTTTGATACTTCTTCTTGTTGCCACAATTTTTTTGGGAAAAAATGCCTCAAATTTCTTTGCGAAAGCATCAAGCTGTACTTTTCAAAACGTACAGTCAGTCCAGGTGACGGCAAATTCAGCCGTCATTTCCTGGACTACCACTGATACCACTCGCGGGAAAGTGGAATACGGTACGGATTCTTCAAACCTGAACTTCACTAAAATAGAGGACGCGGATGGTACCAACCATAATGTGAACCTGACACTTCTTACTCCCAACACTACATATTATTATGTAATAAATATAAACAATAAAAAGTGCGACAGTTCCGGGCAGAGCTGCACAGGCAGCTGCGTAGCTTGGAATTTTACCACTCTTGGTGTGTCCCCACAGCCTGAAGTAGAAAAGGTGATGCCCACAGTTTCCCCGACACCTGAGGTTGTTTTGTCCCCGACTGTCCTGCCTTCTAAATCTCAAACGACTCCTGTTTCCTCTCCAACAGCAAGTCTTTCAGTTACCCCTACAAGTTCAGGAGCTGCTACTTTGAGTACATTTTGTGAACAAGTTAGCCAAAATATAGGTGCCACAAGTGCGTCTACTAATTGGACAGCTGTTAAACAGTATGATTTGGACGGGAATAATATCGTGAACTCCAAAGACGTCTTCAAGTGCCAGAAAGACGGGAAATAAAACAGCAGTTAACAGTAAACAGAGAACATTAAACATTTAACAGACCCGCTTACAATCGCTTCCGCCGGCAACTGCGTAGCTGTGGGCGGATGCAAGCGGATCGCATTTAACAGAAAACAATAATTAGCAATTAACAATTATCAACTATCAATTCCTAACTAACTACGTAACCAACTAACTAAGTAAGTAATCTCCTCTTTTATTAAAATTAAGTTCCAAAAACCAAGATCCGGGCACATCCAGTCGCCTTCAATACAATTCCTTCTTCTGATTGTTATTTTTGGCATAATTTGATTAGTTTAATTTGAATACTGTGTCATTAGCAGTTCCTCGATTGCTCTTTGAAGTCCGGCAATTACAAATAAAAAGGGAAACTTGCCCCATTCACCAATTTCCGTGGAAACGATTCTTCTGCTGGCATAAGAGGAATCAGCCAATTTTTTCTTTTCCGCGTCTAGAACAGTCGGGAATAATTGTACTTCCTCTTCGCAGAATTCCTCGCCATACCTGTCTCTGGATAAGGAATGTACATATTTAACCCAGGTCCATTGTGGATCTATTTCAGAAGCACCGCTTCCCCATATACCGATATCTTCAAACGTCGTGCCAGAATTTGTTAAAGCAGATTGAATTATTCCTCTTGCTGTTCTCGAGTCTTTAATTTTGGATACTGTATAGGTAAAACCAGCCCTAAGGGATTCTTCAGCAAAATATCTGATAATGTTGGATATTGCAGCTAGTGTCCAAACAGCAGCAACCTGATTTACCGTTTCATCTAATGCAGAACCGGAAATAAAAGGATGTGAATTTGCATAATCGTATCTAAATCTTCTTTTAAAATCTTCAGCATCAACCACCAGCATTCTGCCGAAAAAATCGCGGATTCTTTTCTTTGCCAGTGCTCTGGTATCCGGCGTTTTCATTGCCTCGACAAGATCTCTTATAGGAATGCCGCGTTCCAGGTGTTTTCTTAGAAGCGATGCATCCGATTTATCATGCGGATCGCTGAATATACCTACAGGATATTTAGATGTGTCAAATCTTACTACATCACCTCCTCTTCTGCTTAAGGCTACCTGAACTTCGCTTACGTTTAGATCATCTCTTAATTCATATTTGTAAAGGCAATCGCCTGCTATAGTAACACTTTCTCTTTCCTGGAGATCACCTTTAACCATAATTTCGAAAGTATCCCTGAACGGGTATGTGTGATAATTGGGAAAGATTTGCCTGTCCCGAAGTTTTCTTATTTCATTCATACTGTTGTGAAGGAGCAGTCTCTGGCTGGCTACCCAGCGGTCTTCGGTAGACAGGGGAGTGGGGTCGTTATATTGGCTTTGTCCCAGGATAAACCTGATAAACACTTCATCCAATTCGGTGGTTCCCACTGTCTGGATATCCGGGCGTAAACCCCTAATTGTTTGTGGGTCGGTAATGCTTGAAAGCGGTTTTACCAGATAATTATGGAAAAAGTCATTAATAGATCTGCTTATCTCTTCAAGATCATACTCGTATATCCCGAATGCATGGGCAAATCGTCGCCGGAATGCATTTACCCACCTTTCATACCAGAGGTTATCTTCAGGAGAAAGAATACCATTTTTCCGGTCAATTTTCATTTGCCGGAAAGCCGTTAAGCGATCCTTTAATTTTTCCAACCATTCCTTCTTTTCCATATCAATATCAAAGACTTGACAGGCAACTTTATAAAGATTAGCCACTTCAGGGCATTCAGCTTCCAACTTGTTAAATTCCGCGGTAATAACATCTTCATCCAACTTCAGGAGAGCTTGAAGCACAAGATACGGTTTCTGGGGACCGCTGTCTTTCACAAATCTTAATGTATGGTTAAGATTTACTCTTTGTATGGCAAGAGAAAGTTCGCTTACCAGCTGAACCCTTGATCTCAATCTATGTATAGATTGGCCTTCACCTAAAGCTTGTCTGTATTGATCAACGGCTTGTGGATCCATGACCTCAGCAGGATTATCAATAAATTTCTGGTAATCCTTCTCGAAATCCTGAAGAAAAGCACCAACTGTTGTTATATGTCTTTTTAAAGATTCTGTATTCATTGCAGCGATATCTGTTGGAGATTTGGGTATAGGTAATACGGTCCATCCTTCTAAATATTGTGCTTTCTTATGATGCTTAGTGCCTTCCAGCATTTTTTCCACCACTTCAACTGACGTTTGGAGTTCGAACGCGTAAGCTGCTCTTAGAGTTTCTTCACAGATACCTTGTTCCCTGCCGTCTGTGGTTACTTTGGCCTGCAGTTTTCTTCTGGCTGATGTATCTCCTCCGACAGATAATGAGTCTAATAATTGTAAAGGTTGGCCATCCGAATCGGATATACGGTGTTCTCTTAACAAAATCTCCAGGGAATCCGGAGGTAAATCAAAAATACCTCCGATGTGTCTGGCAGGATCATAAGGCCGGCAATCAAGAAAGGGAGGGATTTCTGCGGTAAAAAAAGCTTCATGATTACTCAAAAGAACTTTTCTTTTTTTTCTTCCTACACCGTTCATATCAGTTTCAATTGAGTAATTTCTTTCTCCGATAGGTTTAAGTTGTCCGGGATGGATACCATAAAGATGTAATTGCTCTGCCAGATGCATGACTCCATCCTCTGGGTATTTATAGTGACCATTATCCATTTTTACCTCACCGCCGGGGAAAACCATTTGGTTTTTTTGTCTTGAGTCTTCTGATTTGGACATAAAGACTGTTGAGGTGAAAAATAGGCCATCAAGAGGACATATATCATTAAGCAAAACATTGTTAATCAAAATCGGTCTCGCTGTACGACGATCTTCGCTTGTTGAAATGATAGCTTGGGAAATTTGATCACGCGTTGGAAGAATAAAATCAAGCGCATCCTTACTATTCAGCCTTAGGGGAACTATCCTGACTGTTTCCCGACTTTCTTCAGGCAGGGGTGATCTTTCTTTCAATAAATGCCTTATAGATTTCAATGGTCTCCAACCTGGTTGAGGCGTCTGGTCTGCGGGAAATGATGTTGGTAAGGTTCCCGGACCTGCAAGTAATGTTTCGACAATCATAAATAAAGACAGTCACAAAAAACCTCCTTTTGACAGGAGGTCTTTATATAATATTCTTATTAATTCATACTTCCTAGACCTCCGGTGTAAACCAGACGGAAGCCTAAAGATGATATAAGTAGATGATATGTATAAAATTCATTATTTTTGCTATTTTACACGCGTTCCTACTAATTATCAAGTTTACAGAGAAAGATAATAAAGGACAGTTATTTAATAAGAAGGATTTACATTATGAAGAGGTATATTTGACTAAGACAGACAATCATTGTACTATAGCCGTTTGTTAAGGATTTGTTGTCTATGAGTGTACCAAGAAGTGAAATTAAACCTGGATTTCAGTTTATTGAAGAAGCAGCATATGAATTCTGTCGCCATGCCTCCGAGCCGGTTATAAAGGGCAGCGATAGATTAATGCGGACTTCGGGGAATCTGCAAATTACAGATGAGGATTCAGTCAAAATTGCTGATGCCCTATATATTGGCTACTTTTTGCACCGTAATGCTCCGGTTGAGAAAAAACGTATCAGAGCAAGCGGTGAGGAATATATGGTGCATCCTATAGGTGTGGCTCAAATACTGGCAGAGGAAGGAGTAGATGACCCAAAAATCTTGCAAGCAGCCTTACTTCATGATGTGCTGGAGGATACGATTAAAGTAGATGAACCGGATCTAGTAGCACAGATTCAACAGAGAGAAAATCTGATTAGGGGCTTTTTTGGAGAAGAGGTGCTAAAACATGTTCAGACAGATACCAAAGTCATGGGCGGTAGTGAAGCTGATACCCTTGAAAAAATTATTTTTGCTCTTGATAAATCACAGGATCCGCCTGGAGTTCTTCTAAAACTGGCAGACAGATTACATAATATGCGTACCATAACAGCATTAAAACCTGAGAAACAAAGAAAGAATGCAGAAGAAACTTTAAGGGTGCATGCTCCACTTGCCCGCCTTGTCAGCATGCGTGCCTGGTCAGACGAATTATTTGCCAGAAGTGCTAAAGTTTTATGGCCGAGACAGACTGATGAAGCCTTAAAATTACGCGCGGCATTTACTGCAGATGATAGAGCAAAAAAAAGAATGCAAGCTTTAGGAGATATTTTTACGCATAACGATCTTTTTGCCGGAATACGTCTTGAGAGTGATGAACTGCCGTTATCCTCAATCCTGAGAGTTTCCGGAAAGACAGCCAGAGTAAAAGAACCAAGTAGATTACCAGTGAGGATAATTTGTGAAAGTGAAGCGCAATTTAAGCATGTATTGGATTGGTTTAATTCTTATAAAGAAAGTCCTGTTGACCTTTTCAGGGCAGGCCGTACGGAATTCGCTTTCCGTTTGGACGATGCAGAATTTAATGTTGCTTTGTATTCTCCGGATGGTTATTTACATAAACAGACATGTTTAGCCGATTTATGTCGCACGTCAGTGTTGGCGGCAGATGTAAGTGGACAAAGACGCCTTTATATAGATGAAAAATTGGAAAGGCCAAGACTGTTCCTTACTCAAGCTACGCAAAAAGGAAGGTTATCCGAATATATAAGTAGATTAATTGCTGAAGGGATGCAAAGTCCATTTCTGAAAGTCCGCACTTTGAAGGGAGATGAAATTGCTATGCCGGGAGGTGCGACAGCTCTTGATTTTGCCTATGAAATACATACGGATATTGGAAACAGGGCCAAGACGGCAAAAATAAACGGGAAAGTACGACCTTTAGGTACACCTCTTCACGATGGAGACACGGTTGAAATAATGCACAACAAAAATAGGTGGACGGTAGAAGTGGGGGCACTTGACAGGGTAGCTGCGGATTTTACCAGACGCCATATCAGGGAAGCTTTGAGAATGGTGAGGAGATTATATGAAAATATAAATAGTGATGTACGGCAGCAATTTGAAAAAGAGTTCACAAAGTTTGGTTTTGATTTGGATAAATTGATAGAGAGATTAGCTTCAGTCCCACGCAATGGAAGAACAGATGCTTTAGTTGGGGAAATGCAAGACTTATATAATAGAATAATACCTTATATATCTTCCAAATTTTCTTCTGAAGACAGAAGATTTGGCATGACTGCCAATGAATTTGTTCGTTATGCAAGGAGAGTTAGAAGTGACGCTATGGAAAGGGGAAGAAGACTGCTACTTGATATGTACCAGGAAATTTATGGAAATCTGCCGATTAGTGATTTAGGTGAGGCTTGGAAGGATACAGATAAACTTCTGGCTAAGTATCATGATTTTGATAACTTCATATATGAATGCGGGTTATCGGCTGTAGATGAAAAAGTGATGTTAGGGTATGTGGGGAAAATTCAAGGAGTGGAAAAGGAAAATTTCTTTTTTGCCACCGGTCCGGTTAACGACAGACCTGGTTTGCTGAATATGCTTACCGCTACAATGGCAAGACATGGAGTGAAAATTGTAACTATTCAAAATATTCGAAACTCGCCTGATACACCTCCGGGAAAGGTAAAAATTGAAATGCACATGCAACCATCTATTTACTTAATAATAGATGAGAAAAGGGCAGCGATTAGAAGAGAACTAACAGAGGGTTTATCACCGTTTAATCCTCCCGAAGAAGCGTTAGTAATAAGAAGAGGTCGGAGAGTATTGACAGAAGACGGAGATTCAAATGGGAAATGACAACTAAGGAATCAGTCTAAACCTCAAGAGCTTTTTCAATTCCACCACCCACAAGGGGGTCAACGAAGCCAGAATTATCAAAGCCCATTGGTTGAAGGTAAGGGTGCTTGTTTTGAAAACCACGTTTCCGAAAGAAGTCTGTACGACAAGAAACTGTAAAATTAGTGATATAACGGTTGCCCCGACCAGATATTTATTGGAAAAAATTCCCAGAGAGAAAAGCGATTTTCTCGTGCTCCTGTTGTTGAAAGCGTGTACTAGTTGGGACAAAGTCAGTATCGAGAAGGCGATGGTTTGGGCTGTAGGGTATGAATACTTATTTAAAGCATAAATAAACAGGAAAAATGTGCTTGCGGCGATAATACCTCCCTCAATGACCATGTAAAACCATCTTTTCTTATGCAGAAGTCCGTTTGTGATGTCCCGGGGCGGTCTTCTCATTACGTCAAATTCAGGAGGGTCTACGCCCAGAGCAAGTGCCGGCATACCGTCGGTAATGAGGTTAATCCAGAGAAGCTGTATAGGAAGCAGGGGATTGGGAACTCCGATTGCTACAGCAGATGCTACTACCAATACTTCTGACAGATTGCAGGAAATAAGATAGCGGATAAATTTGACCAGATTGGCGAAAATTACCCGTCCTTCTCTGACAGCATCGATAATAGTAGCATAATTATCATCGGTGATCACAATATCAGCCACCTCCCTAGTGATATCCGTACCTGTTTTTCCCATGGCAATTCCTATGTGGCTTTCCTTAAGGGCAGGAGCATCGTTTACCCCATCACCTGTTACGGCTACCAGGGTGTTGGGTATGCTTTTTATGGCTTTGACGATATTAAGCTTCATCATCGGGGAAATTCTGGCAAAGACATTAGCGCCTTTGGTAATTTCCCGGGCCAATTCCTTGATACTCATATCATGAATATCGTCTTCGGTCAGCACTTTATCTCCTTCTTTTATGATTCCCGCTTCTTTGGCTATGGCTCCGGCGGTCAGTTTATGGTCTCCGGTGATCATGATTGTCCTTATTCCGGCCATTCTTGCCTTATCCAAAGCCTCGATGATTTCCGGTCTTAGAGGATCCTGCATGCCGACAATTCCCATAAATTCTAAATTCTCTTCGGATAAGGAGTCTTTTTCCAGAGCAAACTCAACTTCTTTCTTGGTGAGGGGTTTGCAGGCTACTGCCAGGCTCCTCAGGCCGTCAAGGGCTAATTTTTTGGTTAAATTAAGGAATAAATCTTTTTCTTTGTCAGTAAGGTTGCATTTTTCCAGGATCACCTCAGGTGCGCCTTTGGTATAAAGCATATGGGCGGAAGTCTCATTTACCTGGACAATTTTACTCATCATTTTTCTTTCGGAAGTGAAGGGAACTTCAAAAACAGTAGGCTCAGTTTCTTTTATCAGGTTCACATCCAGTTTTGCTCTTATGGCTGCTACAATCAGTGATGCTTCGGTTGTGTCACCGATCACTTGTGTACCTTTGACAGAAGCATCACTTCCCAAAGCACCGGCCCGAAGGAGCGATTCTAATTTATGATTTGAAAGGGGATTGACAATCTTGCCTTTTTCCGAGAAAAAAGTACCTTGAGCATTGTACCCTTCACCTTTCACCAAATATGTGTCTCCGGTCGACAGGATGATTTTGACTACATTTATCTTGTTTTGGGTGAGGGTGCCGGTTTTATCCGTGGCAATTATTTTTATGGAACCTAATGTTTCGCAGGCAGAGAGCTTTTTGACGACAGATTTCTTAAGAGCCAGTCTTTTTACACCCAATGATAATACAATTGTGACAATAGCAGGCAGTCCTTCCGGAATGGCGGCAACCGCCAGAGAGATGGAAATAAGCAAGCTGTCTATAAAAGGAGTTTTTGCCAGGAAGTTGAAAACAAAAATTACCAGAGCAATAATTCCTATAACTATGGTAAGCATACGGCCGACCTTTTCCAGTTCTATGGAGAGTGGAGTTTTAGTTTTAGCTTCTTCCCCCAGGAAAAGAGCAATTTTACCGATTTCTGTACTTTGGGCGGTCCCGGTGACTACCGCTTTTCCTCTTCCGGCTATAACTTCTGTCTCTTTGTAGACCATATTCAGACGATCTGCAAGCGGAATATTTTCTTTGCTAATTAAGGGTTTAGAGTTTTTAGAAACAGGTAGGGACTCGCCGGTTAAAATGCTTTCATCAATTCTCAGAGAAAAAGATTCTACGATTCTTCCGTCCGCAGGAATTTTCGCGCCTTCTTCCAGTATGAGGATGTCTCCGGGCACTATATCGGAAAAGGGGATTTTTTCAACCTCTCCCTGTCTTTGGACCAAAGCATATAAAATCTCTTTCTGTTTGAGAGATTCGAGCGTTTTTTCAGCTTGTATTTCCTGGATGAAACCGATGGTTGCATTGATAAGGACGATTGTAGCAATGGCAATGGCGTCGATTGTCTCCCCGAGAAGAAGGGACACAAGAGTAGCTGCGAGCAGAATGATAACAAGCAGGTCTTTAAACTGATTTATAAATTTGAAAAATATGGGTGGTTTTTTCTTTACAGGAAGTACATTTGATCCGTATTTTTTCAGGCGAAGCGAAACTTCCTTTTGGGACAGACCGCGAGTTTTGTCTGTATTAAACGCTTTGAGCGTTTCCTCGATTGTTTGCAGGTGATACATTTACTTATGTTTTAGGTAAATTCAATATCCTTTATTAAATAAATTTTAACTTTTCCAGCTCCTGTGCTGACCGGATTTTGGTCGGGATTATTAAATTAATATCATATTACCCCTCCGCTTCCATGGGGAAGAAGGATGGATAATATCAAGTTTACAACAGGCGTGATGAGGCGAAATACTGGAGACGAGCCAAAAAAAGGGAATATTAGAAGAAGAAGAAAAATCATACCGTACTTTTCCAACTCCATCCATTCGTAGTAATACTTTTTAGGAAGAAGGCCGGCAACCACTTTAAAACCGTCGAGAGGATGGATAGGAATTAGATTGAAGATTGCCAGGAGAACGTTAATCTGGATAATAACTGGTAGTAACCCGTAGAGGAATAGACCCAAGATTCCGGGAAGCGGGAATCTTAGGATAACGGACAGGATGACGGCAAAAAGCAGATTGCTGGCAGGTCCTGCGACTGAGATAAGAGCAGCATCCCTTTTGGGATTTTTGAGGTTAAAAGGGTCAAAAGGGGTAGGTTTGGCCCAGCCGATAAAAAAACCTGATCCTGATATAAGCATGAGAAGGGGCAGAAGAACAGTACCGATAGGATCGATATGGGCAATTGGGTTTAGGGTCATCCGACCGTAGATTTTTGCCGTAGGGTCTCCCAATCTGTCCGCCATATAAGCATGGGCAAATTCGTGGATAGTAATGCAAATTATTAAGATGAACCAACCGATTATTATTCCCATATATTTATCTTTTTTCAGCTTATGGAAAACAATGATATAAATCCGGGGTTATAATTTTTTGCCTTAAAATAAGCTTGTTTAATTATCCGGTTTCTGGTATAGTATAACAGTTATTTAGGAAATCTCAAAACATAAAATTAGGAGTTTCCTATTTTTTATATATGGCCAAAAGATGTGAAAATTGCGGGAAAGGAACAGGTCGGGGGAATATGGTTTCCCATGCAAAAAACCGGTTAAAAAGGCTTTTTAAACCTAACCTGCAGAAGATGAAAGCATACAGAAATGGAATCTTGGTGGGAGTGAAACTTTGTACCAGTTGCATTAAGAGACTGAGGAAAGATGATAAAGTAGGTAGTTTAAGTCTCAAAAAGCCGGTTAAGAAAATACTAAAGCCGGTCCAGGTTAAAACTTTGGACAAGACAAAAAAGACAGAAGAGAAAAAGGCTGAAAAGGCAAGAGAAACAATCAAAATTGAAGACATCGTCGGGAAAAAGATATAACCTCATTTCTTCACATCAAAAAGAATACCTTCTATATATAGTTTTCCTCTTTCAAAATACACTCTCCATAAATCAATTCCGGGAAATTGGTAATCAGTAGGCAGGTAATCTATGAGATATTCTTTTAAAGTGGAACAGAAAAGATCAAGTCTGATGCCCTTATATTCTATCATGTTTTTTTGACCCACGGCCGTGTATAATAAAAACATGATATGGGAAAAGGTCATGTAAATAAGCTCGCATGGCAAATCTCCAAAGGTTTGCTTACCTCTACTTCAGATATCCTATTGTATTCTGTATTTTTGTTTGGTGCTTCAGTCGGTAAATCCGCAAGTAGCAGGGGAGTATGCGAATCTTTTAAGGAAGCGGATAATCTTTTTAGGAAATATAATACAAAAACCCTGATAGAATCTTTTTCCAGAGTCAGAAATAAGAAAAGATATCTTGTATATCAGAAAAACAAGGGTGACAGGCAAATTTCTATATCCTCTTACGGTTATAAGAGACTGGCTGAAGTGATTCCAACTTATAGAACCGAGAGAAAATGGGATAAGAAATTTTATCTGATAAGTTTTGATATACCTGAGAAAAAAAGGACTTTTCGGGACTCATTACGTAAGCACCTAAAAAAAATTGGAGCAGGTTTATTTCAAAGCAGTTTATGGATATCTCCATATAATCCGACCAACTATTTAAAGGAAAGTGTTAATTATTTTTCCCAACAAGATTGGATAATAATAAGTCCTGTGGATCAATATTCGATATTTCCTTATTTTGAAGAAGAATTACCGCTACTTCTTGAAAAAACATACAAATTAGCAGATCTAAATAAAAGATATAAAAGTTTTATAGATAAAGAGAAAGATAAAAAAGGACTGGTTGTATGTTTTGAGTATCTTAATATCCTTAAAGACGATCCGCAACTGCCTTTTGAACTGGAACCTCCCGGTTATAAAGCTAAGGAGGCAAATATTTTATATGGTGCATTATTGAAAAAAGATAATAAGTTTTTTTGACACACGGCCGTGTATCGAAAAGACATGAAGAATTTATACGACTGTGATTTTATCTCGTAGTGAATATTCTTTGAATTTGAAGGATCAATTTTCCTGTTTTTTCAGAGCTTCCCGGATGAGAGCAAGATTCCTGCCGTTCATTGGTTCCACTCCCAAAGCAAAGCGGATATAATTGACTTTTTGGCCTGTATCTCC
>Ga0210049_1002682_pt1 | contig 16498 bp, 16 predicted proteins | sample CryGeyCG2014_300_2_FD_183964 | JGI IMG/M metagenome (GOLD analysis project Ga0210049, IMG submission 183964) | Groundwater microbial communities from aquifer - Crystal Geyser CG06_land_8/20/14_3.00 (SPAdes) (version 2) | ecosystem: Environmental > Aquatic > Deep subsurface > Groundwater | place... | reverse complement strand
TAATAAAACCTACAAATTAAAACCGAAAATGGTAACTCCCTATGATTTCCTTAGAAAAATTGAAAAACCTTCCTCCGAATATGAAAGATTATTGAGCCGACTTGGAAAAGGTTTCAAAGAAAACGCCAAAACGGAAATGTACAGAAAAGAGAGAGGCTGGATTGCCCAAGGGATTTCACAGAGAAAAATCAAAACGATAGACATAGGTGAACAGACCTTTTTAGTTCCAATTCTTTCCCCGCCAGCCGTTGGAATTGACACAAGTGGTGTAAATGGTTCCAGCGTTATTGCCATTTGCTGTCTTGACAACTACGATGCTGGAATCTTTTTTCTTGAAAAGCATCTTTCCTTGCCAAAAGCGAAAAGCCCTATAGAATACAAATGGAACAAGCTCAATTCTGAAAAAAGAAAGAAAGTCTCCGACAATATTATTCCATTACTAAAAATCTCAAGTTCTGGGTTACTTGCCCTTCACACTGATGTCTTAATCTCTCCAGTAGGATCCGTTATTTATGGATTTAGAGACTTAATTGAAGGATGCTTTTCAGGCTATGAAAAGACACCATCTCAACCAAAAGAGGTAAGGGAACGCTTCAGACAAGAATTCTTTTTGAGATGTAACAACACACCAATACACTGCGACCCCGACTTTCCACTACCCTTAAGCACCAACAAAGTCGTTAGACTGCTGGTCAGAACGTTATCCAAGAAAGATGGAAGAATTTGCGAATGCCTCCCGCTTCACGCATCATTGAGATCTGAAGAGTCTCCACCCATCCAAGTCGCAGATATCATTGCTGGAGCAATAGGAACGAGAATCATGAACAACGAAGAACCCCCTAAACCTATATCGCACCTATATTTCGATAATCGCAAGATAAACAGAAAAGCCAGAAGAAAAGACAAGTTCGCCAAAGCATATTACTGGTTTAACAAATGAGCAGTTAGGTGCTGCATGCCTTTGAAGCACGGACGTTGTCACACTACGGTGACCACGCAACCCGCTTGGCACACAGCTTTGGTACCTAACCATCAAATATAATCTGATTTTTCATATTTAAACTAGTATCTGGATAATTCTTCCAGATACACTCCCAGAAAAGTAATATCCTGCTACCTAATACAATGTAACGAAATCTAATACTAACACTCTAACAGCTAAAATTCTTACTTAACCAACAAGCCATTTTTTATATGCGTGTTTGCAGTTTTTCTTTAGGCTTCAAAATGACTTTTGAGATAAAGGAAAGAGATTTGCTCGCAAGAATTGGGAGACTAAAAACCAAAAGCGGCATTGTTGAGACTCCTCTTCTCTTTCCAGTTATAAACCCGTCTATTCAGCCTATTTCTCCTAGAAAGATTGGTGAGGTTTTTGGTTGTGAAGCCCTAATAACCAACGCATACATATTGAAAAAACACTTTCAAAACCAACCAGCAGAAAGAGGCTTGCACAAGTTTTTAGATTTCAACGGCGTCTTAATGACTGATTCAGGAGCATATCAAATCCTCCGTTACGGCGATATAGAAACAACTCCAAAAGAGATCGTGGAATACCAAGAAAAAATAGACACAGACATAGCCACAATCCTAGACTACCCAACAGGCCTAAAAGTCACAAGAAAACACGCAGAAAAAACAGTAAACACAACAACAAAAAACGCCAAACAACTCTTCAAAACAAAAACCCGAAACGACATCCTCTGGGTAGGCCCAATCCAAGGAGGACAATACTTAGACTTAGTAGCCAAATCAGCCAGACAAATGCGAAAACTACCATTCAACATCCACGCCCTAGGAAGCCCAACAGAAATCATGCAGCAATACCGCTTCGACCTACTAGTCGACATGATCCTAACAGCAAAAATGAACCTACCCATCCAAAAACCACTACACCTTTTCGGAGCAGGACACCCAATAATGTTCAGCCTAGCCATCGCATTAGGATGCGACCTCTTCGACTCAGCAGCATACGCAATATACGCCAGAAACAACCGCTACATGACACCAAACGGCACCCACAGACTGGAAGAACTCGACTATTTCCCCTGCCCATGCCCAAAATGTACAAAAACCACACCAAAAGCAGTCTCCCAAATGCAAACAAAAAAGCGGCAAGCATTCCTAGCCGAACACAACCTCTACACGTGCCAAGCAGAAATAAAACAAATAAAACAAGCAATAAAAAACGGCAGACTATGGGAACACCTACAAACAAGAGCACACAGCCACCCAACACTACTTCAAGCCCTAAAAAAACTAAAAAAATACGAAGACTTCATCGAAAAACACAGTCCAGCAACAAAAAAAAGCGGCATATTCTTCTACGACCACACAGACCTCACGCGACCGTATGTCGTTAGACACAGAAAAAAATTGGCAGGACAATACTCTCCACCCAAAGGAGCAAAAATCCTCCTACTCATACCCCAAACCAGAACAAAACCATTCAGCAAATCAAAAGAATATAAACCAATCGCAAAACTTCTCCGCGACACACTCAAACAACACCTAAACAAAATTCACACATGCTTCTACGCAGCCCCCTTCGGAGTAATCCCAATAGAACTAGACGAAGTCTACCCCCTCTCACAACACGAAACAACCCTACCACTAGACAAAGAAACAATCGAATACGTAACAAAACAAACAGCAAACTACATCAACAACACAAACTACAAAACAATCATACTAATCAACGACCCAGAAAACTGGAACAAAAACATCCTAAACACATGCAAAAAAACATGCAGAAACAAAAACATCAAACTTAAACGCATCAACATAAAAGAAAAGCGAACCAAAACCATGCTAACCAGCTTGAAGAAAATTCTGCAAAAAACACTGAGCGAACAACCTTGATTCGAGCCGATCTCCACATTCACACAACTTATTCACCCGACGCATCAATAAACCCCAAAACCATAGTAAACCAGCTCTATGCACACCCATACATAAAAGCCATAGCCATAACAGACCACAACACCACCAAGGGATACCACAAAGTACGAAAGCTAGCCTCAGCATACGAAGACATTCTCATCATCCCCGGAATCGAAGTAAGCACAACCGAAGGAGACATAATAATCCTAGGCATCACAGAACCACCACCCAGACCATGGACCCCCGAAAACATAATCAACTACACAAAACAACAAAACGGCATAACCGTCGCTGCACACCCATACAGAGCATACGGCTTAGGAGACTTGGCTAAAAACTACGATTTCGACGCCATAGAAATCTTAAATGGCATTTCAACACCTCAAGCCAATAAAATGGCTCAAAAACTAGCCAAAACCATGGGTTTACCAGGTGTTGCTGGAAGCGACGCCCACCGCGTAGATGAAATGTGGGCTGTCTATACAGAAGTGCAAGCTTCTTCAAACACTGAGGAAATATTAACAGCCATCAAGAAAGGATTAGTTAAAGTTGGTTACGCGAGAAAGTCAATACACTTTTAAACGACCAGAAAGCATGATTACTGCATTAACGGAAGAAAGCAAATGAGTCAAATACAAATCAAATTTCTAGGCGGAGCCCGTGAAGTCGGCAGAAGCGCAATAGCCGTAAAAACCCAGAAAACGCAAGTTTTACTAGACTACGGAGTCATGCTAAACCACACACCAGGATTCCCAATGCACATACCACCAAAAGACGTCAACGCAATAATCCTAACCCACAGCCACCTCGACCACTCAGGAGCAATCCCTGTCTTTTACATTCGCGGAAACAAGCCACTTTACACAAACAGACTAAGTGCAGAACTAAACCAACTACTAATCACAGACTTCATCCACCTCTCTAGCTACTACCTACCATTCGAGTATCTCGAACTGAAATCAATGATGAAAAACAGCAAACACCTAGACTACGGCGTCCAAGAAAAAATCGGAGACATCAAATTCCAACTTTTAAACGCTGGACACATCCCTGGAAGCGCACAAATACTAATTGAAGCCGAAGGAAAAAAACTGCTCTACACAGGCGACTTCAACACTGAAAACACAAAGCTTCTGGAAGGAGCAAAAATGGAACACAAAGATCTAGACGCAGTGATAATCGAAAGCACATATGCAGATGATGAACACACAGAACGCCAAGAACTAGAAAAAAAATTCATAACGGAAACCACCGACATCGTCGAGAGAGGAGGAATCGCCCTCATCCCAGCATTTGGAGTTGGAAGATCCCAAGAAATAGCATGCGTCCTAGCCGCCCACCACTTTGAGTATCCAGTAATCATTGACGGCATGATCCGAGGAGCAAACACTATAATGATGAACCACGGTCAGTTTTTGCGAGACGCGAAACTACTAAGAGATGCTTTACACTCTGCTCATTGGATTGAAGGCTGGAGAGACCGAAGAAAAGCCGCCAAAAAACCAAGCGTCATAATATCAACTGCAGGCATGCTCAAGGGCGGCCCAGCCATATTTTACATGTCAAAAATCGGAAAAAAAGCCAACAACGCCGTCTTTTTAGTCAGTTATCAAATTCCAGGCACACCTGGAAGACAGTTACTTGATAAGGGAATATGCGTTATCGATGGAAAAATGAGAAAGATCAAGGCACGGGTTGGACACTTCGATTTTTCGTCCCATTGCGGAGCAAGCGAGCTTAAAGAAGCCGTTAAAAAACTTGGCGGAAACCCAAAAATATTCGTGAATCATGGTGCAGAGAGAAACTGCGAACTTTTTGCAAAATGGATAAAGAAAGAATTGGGATTGAAAGCGAAAGCACCCAAAACAGGAGACACATTCAAGATTTAGCGGTGAAACAAATGAAAATTGGAATTCTACGCATAGGAAAAGTAGATTCCAACGTGATAAGCAGCATCCAAGAAAACCTAAACATGACTTTTCCTAAATCAAAATGCACACTAATTCCTAAAACACTATCAATACCAGACGAAGCCTTCAACAACACAAGACAACAATACGGCTCAAACAACATACTGACAAAAATTCGCAGCTACGCTGAAAGACAGAAAACCATAGACAAAATCCTAGGAATAACAGATATCGACATTTTTGTGCCAAACCTAAATTTTGTCTTCGGCGCAGCAGAATGCCCCGGAAAAGCAGCCTTAATCTCATTATGGAGACTTAGACCAGAATTCTATAAACAACCATCAAACACTGAACTCTTCAAAACGAGAAGCACAAAAGAAGCCGTGCACGAACTTGGACACACCCTAGGCTTACGACATTGTTCTAACCCGTTTTGTGTCATGTACTTTTCCAATTCCATATTCGAAACCGACAGAAAACAAAGTTTATTCTGCACCAAATGCCACTCCAATGTGGAAAAAACCATAGATAGTCTAGGTCGATACCCTTGAATGATATGTTCAAAGCCAAGCTGATTCATCTGACACCAATCTTAGCAAGTCTACTCTTCGGAGTGTTATGCGCAGTTCTCCTTCTGATATCTTCCATAGAAACCTACACAATCACACCTTTTTCCGAAGACACCTTCGGCTCCCTCGGAAACGCCTCTTACTTTGTTATCCTAGTCGGAGTCGGTGCATCATTAATATATTTTCTTTTAAAGCGAAAAAACCACAAACTGATTACGTTAATCACTGGATTCGCCTTAACAACCGCCGTTTTCATGCTTTCCTCCATCTATTTGTTCGCGGCGTCCTCAAGATTTTCCATCCCACACATCGAACTCCTCATTCTAATATCATCACTCACAATAACAATCCTTGTCGGCTTCGCAATTTTCCGAACTCAAAGCAGACTTTGCAACTTGATAGTTCTTTGTTTAGGAGGAGCTCTGGGCACATTTTTAGCAGCCTCAATTCCCACATTAAGCGCAATCTTGATTCTTTGCTTTCTAGCAGTCTACGACGCGTTTGCTGTCTATCATGGACCAGTGGGAAAAATAGCTCTCAACGGACTTGAACATCTCCGCGGTTTAAGCTTCTCCTTTCAAAACATTCAAATGGGATTAGGTGACTTGACCTTCTATTCTTTGCTTTCAGGCCACATGCTACTAAAATTTAGAAGCCCTATCCCATGTGTAGCCTCCATTATCGGCATCTTGTTCGGATGCTTCCTCTCATTCAAAATGTTGGAAAGAAAAGGCATGTTTCCAGGATTACCCTTTCCAATACTATTCGGCTTAACAGCAAGCCTCCTCACTTCCACATTATGATTGAGCCTCACTTCTCTCAACACAACCGAAGAGTTCAAATTTCACGAATTTCACATTGCAGTTTCTTGATCAACTCTTCAGCTTTTACCGGTTCAACCTTCAAAGTGTAAAGTCTCCTTGCCGTACGAAGCTTCAATTTAACAACATCTTTTAATCTTTTAACCGCGCAATATTCAGCACGTTCACTGATCTCGACGAATCTATCTTGATCAAAGATTTCAGCTGGCATACTTTCTCACGCACTCGATGCTTTCTCTGGTTACTTCTTGACGTTTTTATTTGTTTTGGTGTTTAAGCTAAAAAGCTAAGATGTGAAAACGCAGTACGTATGAGACAAAAGCAGACGTTTGATGTCTAAAGCCCGTTACTTTCGTGAATGCTTTTGTTTGATCTGCTCTGCGATCGATGCTGCCTCGTCAAGAATTTTCTGCACATCCTCTTCCCCTGCTTTCATTTGAATGAAGGCTTCAATGAGGGTCTTTACGATTTCGGGAGGCAAAAGTTCTTTCAAGCTGATATAAACTTCAGGTGGTTCAAGTTTGCTGTGAACAATATAGTGAATTTTACCCTTTATCACCATTCGCTTTATAACTTTCTTCATCTCTTCTGAAGAGTAGTCAAATTTCTTTACACCATAGTTGATTATGTCGCTTTCCCTTGTGTTTCCATATTCGTACAAGTATGAGATAATCTTCTTTTCCACTTTCATCTGGTTCCCTCAAAGAACCCTTTCTCTTCCTAATCCCTTTATGTGCTATTAGCAACTTAATTCTTGTGCAGAATCTCTGCAGAAGTTAGCACATTGTAAGGCGCTTTCTTCTTATTTTGTATATGATTTGGATTGCAACATGCTTGCACAATCCTTTGTTTGGCAATGCTCTGTTCCAATCCGCGCAGTCGTGCATTTTCTCTGACATGATAAGAGATACACTTGGGAGACGAGGAAACGATTGTAGAGTTCCAATCCGCGCAGTCGTGCATTTTCTCTGACATGGGGTTCATGGTAACCCACGCTAAGTTTGTCTAAGAAGTGGGGCCGGCCGGATTTGAACCAGCGACCTTTACCCGGAAACAGTGCTTAAGCACCGTCCCTACGGGTTTCTCTAACCGCTCCAGAACTTCTTCATCCCAACTGGTCAGCAAACCCGTGCTTTTGCTTCTGGAGCCCGTCGTCATTCCTGTCTAGACTACGGCCCCTTTTTTTAGACATTAGATTAACTGTAAAGGATTAAATATATGCGTTATTCTTTCAACGAAAAAGAGGTTTCTGCAAAACTTTCCTTTAGAAACAGTTCAGCTTCGATTTTTTATAGATTTTTATGACCTCTTCTACAACTTTATGTTTCAAAACACCCTAGAGGTGGGTTTTGTATGGAAACTTCATGCGTAAGATTTATAATGTGTTAGCGATGATAACTAAATCTTTGTGGGTTTAAAATGGAAATGGAAGAAATAGCACGATGGGCGTATATCGCCTTCGTTGTTATAGCAATCGTAATGGGACTAGCGGTCGGCTACATGGCATATGACGCGGAACTGCACTGGGCTGACACTACCGTTGTAGACACTAACGGATACGTCACTCTAATCATGCTAATATTAGGAATCATAATTGGAATCACAAGCATAACAGCCAAGGAGGTCACTCCATTCCTTATAGCAACAATTGCTTTAGTTGTAGCCGGCATTGGGAATGTGTGGCTCCCACTGAACATCGATCCGATACAAATACTCTACTACTTTGCCGATACAATAACAAGATACATCGTAGCTTTCGCAGCTCCAGCCGCCGTCATCATTGCAATCAAGGCAGTCCTTGCCATGACGAAAGACTAACAGAATAATCTCCCACTCTCCTTTTTTCTAATTCCAGTCGGGTCTAAGGCAATTAAGAGAATATTTGAGGAACACCCTGCCTTTTCTAGGGCTTCACGGTTACACATAAGGAGTATTGGGGCTTCTTTTGAGAGAAAGATAATGAAGTTTCTATTGTCAGAAGCGAAAAGTTAATGAGCATAGACATAACGTGTATTTTGGGGTTTGCCGGTCATAGGGTGCGGGACCCACCTGATCTCATTCCGAACTCAGAAGTTAAACTGCGCTCCGTTCCCGGCTGTAGTGTGGTCTTCGGCCACGCGAACCCGGGAAAGCTGGCAGCCCCATCTAAATTTAGGTTCTAATTTGGAGTGGAATTACCTAAAACTTATAACTAAGCATTGATCACCTTTTCCAAAAGGTGAGTTGTGAACAATTTGGCGGCAATGACAGCTTTACAGAGTCAGATCATGCAAGAACCGTTTGGAGAGTTTTCGTGGATTCTAACCTTACTCTTTTATGCCTTTTTCTTTGTTTTCATGTTTTATGGACAAAAAATTAACACATATATTATGCTTAGGGAGGTCGAAGGCTCGCTTTTCAAACTGAAATACATTAAGGATGAAGGAAGGAAAATCGCAATAGAGACAATAAAAGAGATTGGAAAGCCTCAAACAGATCCCACGGCTAGAGTTGACAGGTTCCTAGAGTATTTCACAATATCACCGCAAAGCCTGGACCCTGCAGGAATAGTTGGGAAGCTCGAACACATACTGGACGTTAGGGATACTCGTTTCAAGGATGATGTGAAATTGATGGCGCCAGCAACCGATAAAACTCAAGCGAACAATCTTGAAAACACTCTTGAAGCGGCAATGGCTCTAAACTTCATCTACAAAGTGATAAGACACTATTATTTACTAGGCAAGAAAACGTTAAGCCTCTATATTATAATGCAGATACAAATGATATTACCCCTTGTCATGCGAGAGGCTGAAGCCTACGCTAGCGCATTGAAAGCTTTCGCGGATGGTCAACCAATAGGCGACGGGGCAGGAGCACTCGTAGCAGCAAAGCTAACACATGGATACCCAAAGAGAAACATCGCAAAAGACTGTGTTGTTGCAACCGTGCCTATAGAAGGACGAACAGCGTATGTTATTAAAGCTGAAGGACCAGGAGGAAACGTCGGCAAGCCTGGAGACGGGGTGAAAACGATAATGGAGGAAAATGAAGGAAAAATAGCTACAATAATCATGGTGGACGCTGCCTTGAAGCTTGAAGGTGAAGAGGTTGGCGAAGTTGCTGAGGGAGTAGGCGCAGCCATAGGTGGACCTGGTGTAGATCAATTCAAAATTGAGGAGTCAATCCTGAAATATCGCGTGCCGATAAATGCTGTGATAATAAAGGAAGACATTGGAGATGCTGTTTCACCAATGCGCAAAGAGATTTTTGATGCCGTTGACAAGGCTATCGAGAGAATAAAGCAAGTTATTTTAGAGAAAACGAAAGAAGGTAACAGAGTGATTATTGCTGGGGTGGGTAACACCATTGGCATCGGGCAATAGGAGAGTGGCAAAATGAGTAAAACGTCATCGTCTGCGACAACCAGAATCTCGTCGTTTGTATTGCTAGTGATATTCATAACTTTAGCATTATCCTTAGTAGCTCTTATATTAGCCATCCAGGCTTGGTATACCCCCGGTCAAGAACCTGTGGCGGGATACTTGTTACTCATAGGATTTTTGGGTGCAGCCTTATCCACTTACGTGCTGTTTCAAACAAGGAAAAGAATAAAACGTTTAAGCATAAAGATTCCGTCCGTAACAACCACAATTGAATGTAGAAAATGCGGTTTCAAGAGCACCCGAGACTTTCAACGAGGGGACTACATTTTTAAAGAGGTTGACCAATGCCAGAAATGCAACGAAAACATGTTGATAACAGCAATCTACAAGGAAGTTAAAGAGAAAAAGAAAAGAACGCGTTTCTAAGTCAAGATTATACATCCATCTTCAATTATCAGTACGGTGTGTTCAGCTTGAGCCACTGGTTTTCCGCTGGCTTCAATGAATATGGGATAACCCATAAGAGCCTTTGAAGATAAAAGCTCTTGGAATGCTTCTCTGTAATGTTCTTTCGGAACGACATTTTGCAGCCAACGTTCAGCGAAAGGCAAGGTTCTGAAGTTCTCTTCAATATGTCTTAGAAGCTTTTTTGCATAAGGATTCTTTGATGATTTTCGCTTGAGAAATCGGAAGATTGTGACTTCTTCGCCGTTTTTAACTTTGCCTATTGCGTTTGGTAAGGTTACGAATGGTTCGATGGCGTAGACTCCGCCCAGCTTGATTTTTGAAAAAAAGGAAATATGCGAAACATTAGGTATTGAGGTGCCAGCGTGAATGACGTATCTTCCAATCTGGTGCCCGGTCAAGTTTGAGATTGGTTTGAAGCCGCGGGATTTTATGGTTTTTTCAATTATTGCGCCAAGTGTTGAAGTTGAAATTCCTGGACGTATGTTATCTATTGCTGTTTTCAGGGCTTGTTCCGCCGTTTTTACAAGGCTTCCATATTCTGGGTTAAAACATATTGTGATTTCGCTGTCGGTTACATAACCATCCACGTGAACGCCTAGGTCCAACTTAACTATGGATTTCTCTGGGATACTTTTTTTGTCATTTGGCGGAGATGTGTAATGTGCTGCTATCTCGTTTATTGAAACGTTGCATGGAAATGCTGGTTTTCCGCCTTTTTCCCGTATGAGGTTCTCAGTTTTTTCGCAGACATCAATTATTGGCATGCCTTCGCGAACGTAGCTTTTCATTTCTTCACGTGTTTCACGGAGAATTTTCCCAGACAGCTTAAACTTTTGAATAGCGTCTTTGTCAAAACCGTTCATTAACGTCACTTTACTTTATTACGGCTAACAATGTTATAACTTAAAAAGCTTACAATAACCAGCATGACGTAGTTGGTGAAACCTACCAGTTTAGCTTGATAATAGTCTAAAGTTTGGGCGTGAAAACTTTTGGTTCGAGTGTTGCGAAGTCATTTCCGCCTAGATGAAAAATCATCTTTGCTTTTTCTAAGTCATACTTATTCGTGAACACTTCTTTATTTACGTACGCTTCAACTATTTCGCCAACGAAAATTGTGTGGTCTCCAGCCGCGAATTGACTGTGGAGTTTGCACTCCAGATGGGCTACGCACTCTTTTATTATGGATGGTTTCACCTTTTTAGCTGGTGAAGGCGTCAAGCCAGTTTCTCTGAATTTGTCGTAGTTTTTACCAGTCCTTCTACCACAAAACAGTGTTTCTTTTAATATTTTCATTGTTGGGATGTTAACTACAAACTCTTTTGTTTCTTGAATAAATGTATGAGAGTGTCTTTTGGGTGCGATGCTTATGGCAACGAGTGGCGGGTTAATTGATGTCGGCATAGCCCATGCTAAAGTTATGATGTTCGGTTTTCCATTCTCGCCTACACATGAAACAAGCACTGTGTGCATTGGATGGAGAAGCCTATGTGACGATGATAAACTGATTTCCGTTTTTTCAGACTCCATAGCTCTTCCTCATATTAATTTTTCGAAATACTAGAGTTGCTTAAAATAGTTTGCCAAAAAATTTTTAAACATCGTTATTTACTCGTGTTCGTTGGGGAATGTGTTGGACTGGCATTAGCCCTTGTTAAAATTCTTACTGTTTTTGTAGCAGACATGCTCAAACTTAAAAGCATTCTCGAACCTATATGTTCGTCTAACATTAATGGAGGAGAAACATTTGCTGCCAGATTCTAACAAAAAGACGGAGATCGATCCCTTCGGAACAAGTATAGTTGCAGATTATGAACGATTGTACAAGGAATTTGGAATTGAACCGTTTAAACCCCTTCTATCAAAGGTACCAACCCCTTCTTTTTACATGAGACGTGGAATAATCTTCGGGCACCGAGACTTTGATAGGATATTAAGTGCTATGCACAAACATGAAGAATTCGCTGTTTTGAGCGGCATAAAACCCACAGGCGAGTTTCACCTAGGCACGCTGATGACTGCTAAAGAAATCATTTACTTTCAGCAACAAGGTGCTCAAACATTTTATTGTATTGCCGATATAGAAGCTTACGAAGATAACAAAATCTCATTCAAGAAAAGTGAAAAAATAGCCGTAGATAATGTTGCAGACATGCTTGCACTAGGACTAGACCCCAAGCGATCATATATCTATAGGCAATCCAAGGAGATTAGAGTTAGAGACTTGGCTATAATCTTTGGAAGAGCCGCAACGTTAGCTACCATGAAGGCAATTTACGGTAAACGTCATATAGGTCTGTATTTATCGGCTTTAGTACAGGCTGGAGACATTCTTCTGCCTCAACTAGAAAGCTTCGGTGGACCCAAAGCGACAGTAATTCCAGTAGGAATCGATCAAGACCCACACATTCGCTTCACAAGAGATCTTGCACAAAGATTCCATCGAAAATACAATTTTATTCTTCCGTCCTCAACCCTTCACAAACTCATGAAGGGTTTAGATGGTTCTCCAAAAATGAGCAAGCGACAAATGAACTATTTTACACTACACGATAGCCTAGAGACAATCAAAGAGAGAATATCCAACGCTTTTACTGGCGGAAGAGCAACCATTAAAGAGCAACGCGAACTCGGCGGAATTCCAGAAATTTGTCCAGTATACGAAATGTGTCTCTTTCACTTCGTTGAAGATGATGATGACATTGTGAAAATATATCATGACTGCAAGACTGGAAAACTATTGTGTGGAGAACACAAAAAGCAAACAATCGAAATAGTGCTGAAATTTGTGAAAGAACACCGACGAAAAAAGAAGAAGTTCATCGATAAAGCGCGAGAAGTTCTTCAATTGGAATAGTGGAAGAGAAATAAACTATAAATACCATTTAATTATCTTCCTTACTGTGGTCTAGTGATGCCTCGCCAATTTACATAAAAACGTGGATAAATTCTGAACAAAAACCGTCTAGGAACATGCATACTTTTATTAAAACTGAAATAACAACTACGTTATCAAATTCAGCTTATTCCATTAATGAAGGGAAACGCTATGGTTGAACTAAGAGAAAAGGAGTATAAAACATTGCTGACAATAGAAAAGCTTGGCGGAAAGGCGTCAGTAGAACAGATAATGAACGAGAGCGGCTTGCCTGATGCAACGATAATGCGTGCTGCCTTAACATTAGAAGGGAAAAAACTTGTGGAAATTCTTGAAAGGGAACAAACAATCGTATGCTTTAACGATGAGGGAAAACTTCATGCAAAAAGGGGTTTACCTGAAAGACTTCTGATAACGGCTTTAATAAAGCTGGGTGGAAAATCATCCATTACAAAAATTGTTAAGAAAGCAAAATTAGAGAGACAGTTCGTACCGATAGCTTTGGGATGGCTTAGAAGAAAAAACTGGGCGGTATTAGACACAAATACAAACATGTTGCAACTATTAGAAGAACCTGAAAAGGAAGGAGCTGATGAGAAACTACTGAAACTTTTGAACGAAGAAGGGCAAGTAATTGGTGAAGATTTAAGTCCTGAGCTGCAATCTGCCGTTAAAATGTTGAAAAGAAGAAAACTTTTGGAAATTGATGAAAAAACAAATAGGATAATAGAAATCACAGAGGCTGGCTGGAAAAGGATAAAGAAAGGAATAAGAGTAATCAGTGAAGTAACTCAGCTTACACCAGAGCTTATCATAACTGGAAAGTGGCGAAAAACTGAACTAACAAAATTTGATGTGACAGCACCGGGCCCAGTGGTTTATCCTGCAAAAACGCATCCAGTTCAGCAAATAATCCAAAGGACAAAGGAAATTTTCGCTGAGATGGGGTTCACGGAAATTCGAGGTCCAATAGTTGAAACGGCCTTCTGGAATTTCGATGCTTTATTCCAGCCTCAAGACCATCCGGCAAGGGAAATGCATGACACCTTCTACTTGAAATATCCAAAGACTGGAAAACTGCCCAAAAAATCCATAGTGAACAAGGTTGCTAAAACACACGAGAATGGTTGGAAAACAGGTTCAAGGGGCTGGCAATACTCTTGGAGTCCGGAGGAAGCGAAAAAACTTGTTTTCAGAACACACACAACGGCAACGACAATTCGATATCTGGCTGAACATAAAGAACCACCCGTAAAAGTGTTCTCTGTTGACCGCGTATATCGTAATGAAAAAATGGATTACAAAAGCCTAGCTGAATTCCACCAAATCGAAGGCATAATCATGGATAAAAACGTGACACTACGCGACCTTATAGGAACGTTAAAAGAGTTTTATCTTAGGCTTGGATTGGAAAAAGTGCGGTTCTGGCCGAGCTACTTCCCGTACACGGAACCATCGGCGCAGTCAACAGTTTACATTCCCGAGCTTAAGAAATGGTTTGAACTCTGTGGAATGGGAATATTCCGTCCCGAAGTGTTGGCTCCCTTAGGCATAGAATATCCCGTTTTGGCTTGGGGTGGAGGTTTGGAACGTTTAATAATGCTGAAGCTTGGCTTGGATGACATCCGATTCTTGTATAAGAATGATTTAGGCTGGATTAGGAGGATCCCGACATGCCAGTAATCACTCTGTATAAAGATAGATTCTCAAAGTTTGTTGGACGTTCGCTGACTGTTGAGGAGATGGCTAAGTGGCTTCCGTGGATAGGATCCGACATAGAAGAAGTAGGCTCTGATTACGTGAAAATAGAGTTTAATCCAAACCGTGTTGACTTCTCAAGCTATGCTGGCGTAGCAAGAGCCTTTCAAGGATTGATGGGATGGAAAACTGGTTTACCAAAATACGTAGTGCATAAGGGCAATATTATATTGAAAATTGATGAATCCGTTCAGAAAGTTCGACCACACATGTTGAGCGCTGTTGTCAGAAATATAAAGCTGGACGAAGATGCAGTTCGGGAAATCATGGAGATGCAGGAAGACCTCCACTGGGGCATCGGCAGAGACCGTAGAAAAGCTTCGATAGGAGTGCACAACCTAGACACTGTTAAGCCTCCGTTTACATATTTGGCTGCTGATCCTGATGAAGTGAAGTTTGTTCCTTTGGCTAAAACAGAAGAAATGACGTTGCGGGAAATTCTTGAAGAGCATGAAAAGGGAGTAGCCTATAAGCATCTGGTTGATTGGTCTCCAAAATATCCGCTTTTGATAGATGTTGAGGGAAAAGTTCTTTCAATGCCGCCGATAATAAATGGTGAACTGACACGGGTGGACGCTGAAACAAGAAACTTTTTCCTTGACGTAACAGGACCAGACCTTAGAGCTGTTAAACATTCTCTAAATGTTCTCGTCACAGCCCTTGCAGACATGAGTGGAATAATCGACTCGGTTAAAGTGAAATATCCAGATAAAACGATTGTTTCTCCAGATTTAACTCCGCAAAAGATGAAGTTGCGAAGATCATATGCTAACGAATTGTTGGGGGTTAGGCTTTCAGAAAACAAAATTGTTGAATGCATGAAAAAATGTAGATTAAATGCTAGAAAAGCCGAAGATGGAACTATTGAGGTTGAAATTCCAGCCTATCGAATTGACATTTTACACGAGGTTGACTTGATTGAAGAAGTTGCCATTGGTTATGGCTATTACAGGCTTAAACCGACAAAGCCGAAAACTGTGACAACAGGCAGCTTTCACGAGGCTACAAGGCTTGCGAATGTTGTTAGGCAAATAATGATAGGTTTAGGCTTTACAGAAGTCATGAATTTTATACTGACAAACAATGACATTCAATTCAGAAGAATGAGGAGAAAACCAGAAAAAACCGTTAAAATTGCAAATCCAACATCTTCAGAATACAACATAGCCAGAACAAGCCTATTGCCGTCTTTGATGAAGAATTTAATGGATAACAAACACGAAAGCTTCCCTCAAAAAATCTTCGAAGTCTCAGACATCATAAACGTTAATATGAAAACTGAATGCCGCTCTGAAAGACATCTCCATGTAGCAGGAGTCTCAGCAAATTCAACAGCGAATTTCACGGAAATAAAATCCACAGTGGAAGCATTTTTGACTAATCTAAGTCTGTCCAGATGGAAAATAAAACCCACAAGTAATTCGAGCTTCATACAAGGAAGAGTTGCATGCATACAGCTGGGAAACAAGAACATTGGGTTTTTAGGTGAAATACACCCGGAAGTTCTCAACAACTTCGAATTGGAAAATCCTGCCTGCGGCTTAGAAATAAACCTTGAACATCTATTGCCAAAATGAAAATTAGGAAAAGTTAATTTTGAACAAAACAGATGTTTAAAGCAGCGATGAAATGAGCACAATCCCACCGGAACTCTCTTCACGGAGAACCATGCAGACGGACCCAACAGAAAAGACAAGCCTTGTGCTTGCTTTGTTATGATGACGGGTTTACCCAATCATGGGACACGGTGGGCGCGGGCAAAAATCCCACGCTGAGAGTCCTTAACATAGAGGAGCGTACGGCTCTACAATGAAGTTAAGGGATAGGTTACGTGGGAAACAAAAACGCC
>Ga0210049_1002681_pt1 | contig 16499 bp, 16 predicted proteins | sample CryGeyCG2014_300_2_FD_183964 | JGI IMG/M metagenome (GOLD analysis project Ga0210049, IMG submission 183964) | Groundwater microbial communities from aquifer - Crystal Geyser CG06_land_8/20/14_3.00 (SPAdes) (version 2) | ecosystem: Environmental > Aquatic > Deep subsurface > Groundwater | place... | reverse complement strand
TTTCTGCCCGCCGCCGCAGGCGGCGGGCAGTCAGAATTCGGCGTCGGGATTTTCCCGAAAAAAGGTTCGTATTTTATCCAAGAGACAGAGCCATGAAATAAAATCGCCTTCGAAGGCGATTTTATTTTATTTATGCTCCCTATACTGGACGCATTTAGAACTTTGGAGTGGTTGAATATCAAAAAAGAAATGCTTAAATCTGGATTTGCATAAAAAAAAGACCGCCTAGACGAAACTTATGTCTGGCGGCCGAGACCCCTAAATATTCTAAAAGGTTATCATGTTCCTTAAGGTTATCATGTTCCTTGCTGAGAGATGTTTCTGGCATTATGCCCTATAAGACATAAGAAAATCAAGTTAAAGTCTGGCGGAACACTTTTAATCTCTTGCCAACTACTAACTCTTACTTCTTTTGTGTTTCTCTTAAAGCTCAAACGGTTAAGTACAAACTGCCCCTCTTTGAATTCATGATATCCCTTCCATGTCTGCAGATCGTAAAAATCTCGATCTGCAATTTTAATCCTCTCCTCTTTCAATATCTTTGAGACAATAGCTTCGGCATCGTTAACGGTTGATGGCGCATGATATGATAATGTTACGCCCGAAAAAATCAGAGGATTTCCTAATTCCGGAAGCAGGAGACGAAAATCCGGTTTGGTTAAATCGATATAAACCGCTGCCCCCATATGATTAAGTCCATAACTAACTGCTTTAAAAGAATCCCAAATATCATTCATTATCATTTCAGATCTCCTTTCTTTAATTGGATTTTAAGAACTAAAAACAGGATAGCATATTTCAACTATTTTGTCAATAATTGGCTCCGGTGGTAGGATTCCCCGCCTTGCGGGGTAAACTTCCTACTAAATTCCTCAGCTCCGCGGGCAGGATTCGAACCTGCGACCGTATCCTTAACAGGGATCCGCTCTACCGCTGAGCTACCGCGGAGCTGAGGAGTCTAATAGTCCAATCATCTTTTTAAAACCATTTCCTCCTTTCTGTTTCTTAAGCAATCTTTCAAATTCTACCGCCCCTTGTCTATTCTCAAAATCTTTCTTAAAAATTAATTCCCAATATCCTTTATTTTTAGTATAAAAACTTTTACCTATATTATGAGTGTTTAATCTCCGTTTTATGTTATTGGTTTGACCGATATATAATTTACTATCTTGATTTTTAATAACATAAACAGAATATATCATAATAAGTTTATCCCGCGACATTTATCCCGCCTAGGCGGGATAAATCCCGCCTAGGCGGGACCATTGAGTCCCGCCACTGATTTTAAAAAACTTAAATAAAAGAGGGCGGGATCCCGCCCTGGCGGGGCTACACCGGAATATTTAATTTTTATAAATTATATTTCACTATAACGAATTTTTCAAACTTTGTTTTTCAAAATCTGCTTAATTTCTTCAATGTCCCTTTTGATTTCTTTTAAACTGACTTCTTCTTTTCTTATTTCTTCCTCGGTTTTTTCGTCAATTTTCTTCTCTTCTTTGATGCCGGAAATAATAATCTGGTCGCCGACAAAAAATGAAACAAAAAGCCCGATTAAAAGAGCAATTGCCAATCCAATGATTATTGACACCGGGCCGGTCATAAAATCAAACATATCAGCCGTCATCCAAACGCCCCTCCACAATAAAATAATGCCGACACTGCCGATAAAAGCGTAAACAATCGGCCGCTTGGACAGTCTTTTTCTGATTTTATCCTCCAAATTGTCAAAAAATTTTATGATTTTCATTTTATTGTATTATAAATTTTAAAAGGCTCCTTGTAAAGATATAGTATCAAAGGAGCCTTTTTAAAACCTTCTTAAAAACCACCCTCTCTCTTTTGTTTCGATTGCCTTGAGAATTCTCCTTTTCATTGAGCTCAAATCTTCCCACAAATTTACACTGATAACTGCCCTTTTGGGATGTTTATTTCTAGTTTTTTCAACTGAGATGGAGCAGACCTTATATGTCTCTTTCACATAGATGATTGAAAAAGTGAGGTTTCCGGTGGCCAAATAATACCGGATTAGTCCATCATCTTTCAACTCTTGAAGTGCTTCTTCTATTCTTTCCCTCTGTTTTTTGCCGATTTCATATTTTAATTCTAATCGAGCCTCCAATTTCATCACCCCTTTCTTTATTTAATTTCGCTGTTAGCGAGCTATCTTTATTTTATTCCAATCTTAAAACAACTGCAATAGCTCTATTTTTTAAAATACTTGGTTTCATTAATATAACTAAATTATTTGTATAGTTAAAATTAATTTTTATAAGATTTAATTATTCTGTCTAAAATTTTTCTTTTTTCCAATTTTTTCTTCCAGATACTGTTTTTGCGATTGGGATTTATATAAATGCCTTTTGAAAAATTAATTTCATCACGAAATTTTATTAAATTTTCTTTTCGACTAATCACAATCTCTTTATATTTGATGTCAATCTTGCTTTCTATACTAAAATTATCTAATAATTTTTGAATTAATTCCAAAGTTTTTAAATTGTGTTGATATCCCCTAATCCTCCGAATATTTTTATTAATATTAACGCATCCTTCATCGTCAAAAAATGATTTGAGAAAAACTTTCTTTTCTTGTAGCGAGGCCGTTTTGATATAATCAAAAAGTTCTTTTGATTTTCTTTTGATGTACTGGCCCAATTCTACATAATAGTATCTTAATTGTTTAACGTCAAAATCTCTTTTATAAATTTTTGAATCTATTTTAAGTATTTCTTTTATTGTCTCCTTCATTTTTTTAATTAAATAATCACTTCTATTATAATACTCACAACCGCAGTATTTTATTTGACCGTCAAACATAAAATGAGAGACGATAAATATTAACTCTAAACTCCAACTTTTTGGTTTTAAGAATGTTCTTCCCGGCAGACATTTACCCTTTCTTCCCTTATTAAATTCATTTAATCTTTTGGTGTGTTCATCTTGAATTCGCTTTTTCACCTCTTCAGAAAGAAGAATATCGCGAATATGACCATAAACAGTAGTCTTGGGAAGCCCAACTATTTTAATAATTTCTCCAAGCGTGAAGCCTTTTTCTCTAAAAGTTCGACATTTTTCTATCAATTCAAGATTGGTTTTATACATAAGAAGTCCCCCCACTCCGAATCGAACGGAGAACCTTGTCCTTAAAAGGGACCTGCTCTACCAATTGAGCTATGGGGGGTTTAAAAAATAATATCCCATTTTAGATATTATTTCAACCAAGTTTTATTTATTGAGGTCTGAAACTTAGTGAAAATAAAATACAGGCTCTAATCAAGTTCCCTTTCTAAATCTTCCAAAATTTTTTTCGCTTTGGCGCTTAGTTTTTTTAGAGTTTTAATCGTTAATTCCACAATTAAATCACCCCGGCCATAGCTACCGAAGCGCGGCATCCCCTCGCCAGAAATCCGGAGATTGCTTTTCAAGTCAAAATCAGCCGGAATTTCCACTTTTAATTTTCCGCTGGAAATCGTCGGAATTTCAATTTTCTTTTCCAATAATAAATCAATTAAATTGACTTCCTTTTTGATTATTAAATCATCTCCTTGGCGCTTAAAAACCGGATGGGGTTTGATTTTGATTCTGACATAAAGGTCGCCTTCTTTGGTGCCGTGTTCTCCGGCTTCACCGGCTGACTGGATTTTTATAATTTGGCCGTCGCTAATTCCCGGCCGAATTTCCACAGTTATGGTTCGTTCAGCTACAACCTTGCCCGAACCCCGGCAGGTCTCGCAGATTTTTTTCGGAATTTGACCAGTCCCGAAACACTGAGAACAGGTCTTGACCTGAACAAAATTGCCAAAAAAACTCTGCCGGGTTTCTTTAATTTCTCCCTGGCCAGCGCAAACTTCACACTTATCAAAACCGGCTTTTGAATCATGACCTAAACTATTACATTTCCCACAACGCACCGCTACCCGATAATTGATTTTTTTCTCAGTACCCTGAAACACCTCTTCCAACGCAATCTCTTGGACAATTTGAATATCGGCACCGCGGCGATAAGTGCGGCGTTTTTGCCTTACGCCTAATCCTTCAAAAAAGGCATCAAAAATGTCGCTTAAATCTCCAAAATCCCCGCCGCCAAAGTCAAACTTGACTTCACCGAAGGGTTCTTCCTGAGTAAAGTCAAAGGGCCAACCAAAACCAGCGCCAAAACCCGGACCAGCCGCTCCCTCGAAAACTCGGCCGAACCGGTCATACTGAGACCGCTTTTCTTTATTGGACAAAACCTGATAAGCTTCATTGATTTCCTTGAATTTCTTTTCGTCGCCGCCTTTGTCCGGATGATACTTATGAGCCAGTCGGCGAAAAGCCTTTTTTATTTCTTCTTCATTGGCACCCTTATTAATACCGAGAATTTTGTAGTAATCTTTTGCCATATTATTTTAAAATAATAATTTCTCTGCTTCTGCCTTCCATTATTATGGCACTAAAACCAAGAGCCAAGCAAATTTCATAAATTAAAAATGCCAAGACCGTTGCGATTAATCTAATCGGCAGTGATAGACCAATGATAGTTAAAAAGATAATAGCTGCTACGGCTGCCGGAGTAAATAACCTGACATTTTCTGGAAGATTAGTAAATTTTTCCTTCATAATACCGTAAAGGGCTTCTGAAGCTTTAACCTTAGGATTTAAAGGGATGCCGGTGAAATCTGAAATTTTCTTTTCTAATTCTTTAACGCTTTGGTTAATTAATTCTTTTTTTGCCGATTCAGGCAAGAGCTTAAGCTGAGCATTACCCTCAATTTGGTTAACTGCCAAATTTTTAATCAGCGTCTCAACTGGCAACGAGAGGTCAAAGCCCGGAACAAATTCTATAACCTTTTCAAAAGTTGCTTGCGAGATAAAAAATTCTTTCTCTCCAGAACCGATAACTCCCACATAAATAATGCTGCTAAATAAAGCCAGACCGGCAATGGCTTTCGGCAGGGTCTTTTTACTAATCCGCCAGAATTTTACCTTCAACATATTTCCAAGTTCAGCTCGGCCAATATAAACTCCTGAAAGGAAAATTAAAAAACTGATTAAGGTTCCGATGGCCACGGTCTTTGAAAGGTGGTTGTAAAACGGCGCTAAAAATCCTAAAGTTTCCAGGAAAATAATCAGACTAACTATCCAGGAGGTTTTGACAAACAAGACTTCAAGAAGGAAAAATATCAGAAATCCTAAAGCCGCTAAAAAACAAAAAAGCAAAAAATCCAATCGGCCCTGAAAAATAAATAATTTCAGAAAATAGCCGAAAGCAAAAGAAAAAATTATTCCAGCCGCCGCTAAAATAACAATCTTAGGAACCGACCTATCAGCTTCAATTTCGTCTGTTGTTTTATTGAGCAGTCCCCTGTCCTCCATCTCTTTGATTATACATCGATTGACCGATTTTTTGAAGTTCCAAAGAAAGTTCACTCATCGCTGATTTAACGGCTTCAATATTATCAAGATCCTTCGACTGGCTCAGGACAAGTTTTAAGGCTTCGATTTTTTGATTAACCGTTTCTTTAATTCCAGGGGAAACTTTATCCCCGGCATCTTTTAATGCTTTTTCCGCCACATAAATCATTTGTTCGGCCTGATTCTTAGCTTCAGCCAATTCTTTCTTTCTCCTGTCCTCTTCGGCATGGCCAGCCGCTTCTTGTTTTAACTTTTCCACCTCCTCTTTGGAAAGTTGGGTTGAGGCCTCAATGCGGATGGATTGAGTTTTGCCAGTGGCTTTGTCTTTGGCAGAAACGTTTAAGATGCCGTTGGCGTCAATGTCAAAACTTACTTCAATCTGGGGAATGCCCCGGGGCGACGGCGGAATGCCGTCCAAAATAAACCGGGCTAAAGTTTTATTGTCAGCCGCCATTGGCCGCTCGCCTTGTAAAATATGAATTTCTACTGAGGTTTGACTATCGGCGGCGGTTGAAAAAATCTGCGATTTCTGAGTGGGAATAGTGGTATTTTTTTCAATAATCGGCGTGGCTACTCCGCCCAAAGTTTCAATTCCCAAAGTTAAAGGCGTGACATCCAAAAGCAAAATGTCTTTGACATCGCCCTGAAAAATACCGGCCTGAATTGCGGCGCCGACTGCCACCACTTCATCGGGATTAATGCCTTTGTGCGGTTCTTTGCCAAAAAACTTTTTAACCGCTTCCTGAATGGCCGGCATTCTGGTCTGACCGCCGACTAAAACCACCTCGTCAATATCGGAAATTTTGAAACCGGCTTCACTCAAAGTTTTTTTAACCAATTCAATGGACCGCTCAATTTCCGGTTTGACCAATTCTTCCAGTTTGGCGCGGGTTAATTTAAAGAGAAAGTGTTTAGGACCGGAAGCGTCCGAAGTGATATACGGTAAATTGATTTCTGTTTCAAACGCGGTTGAAAGTTCATGCTTGGCTCGTTCGGCTGCTTCTTTCAGGCGCTGTAAGGCCAAAGGGTCTTTGGAAATATCAATGCCTTCCTGTTTTTTATATTCGCCCACCAAGTATTCAATGATTTTTCTGTCAAAATCGTCGCCGCCCAAATGCGTGTCGCCGCCCGTGCCTTTTACTTCCACCGTGTCCGCACTCACGTCTAAAATTGAAATGTCAAAAGTGCCGCCGCCGAAATCATAAACAATGATTTGTTCGTCTTTCTTTTTATTAAGACCGTACGCCAAAGCTGCAGCGGTTGGTTCATTAATAATTCTTCGAACTTTTAATCCGGCGATTTCACCGGCGTTTTTGGTCGCTTGCCTTTGCGAATCATCAAAATAAGCCGGCACTGTAATCACCGCCTCTTCAATTTTCTCGCCAAGTTTTGCTTCGGCATCGGCTTTTAATTTGGCTAAAACCATGGCGGAAATTTCCTCCGGTTTATACCACTTATCTCCCATTTTGATTTCTACTCCAGCGGTGGCTGATTTCTGAATGTCAAAGGGCAGCCAGGATTTATCCCGCTGAACTTCCGGGTCGTCAAAATTGCGACCAATCAAGCGCTTAACCGAAGAGATGGTATTTTTGGGATTGACTACCGCCTGACGCTTGGCTAAAAGCCCAACCAAGCGTTCGTTGGATTTACTTAAAGCCACCACTGAAGGAGTGGTGCGATTGCCTTCGTGATTTTCCAGAATTTTCGGCTCGCCTCCTTCAACCACGGCCATAGCCGAAAAAGTTGTACCTAAATCAATACCTAATATTTTTGCCATAATTTTATATTATTTTGAAACTTTTACTCTCGCCGGCCTTATTAATTTCCCATTTAAAAGATATCCTCTTTCAACTTCTTCTATTATTGTACTCGATGGTTTATCCGATTCCACTTCAGCCACCGCTTCCTGAAGCGCCGGGTCAAACGGCTGACCAACCGAAATAATAATTCGTTCCAAACCGTTTTGTTTTAAAATGTCTTCCAATTGCTGCCGAATAAGATAAAGTCCCCTTTCTTTCTTTAAATCAGCTTCGTTTTCCAAAGCAACCAAAGCCAAATCAAAACTATCTAAGACATTAATTAATTCTCTAACCAAAGATTCATTGGAAAATTTAACAATGGCCTCAAATCTTTTGGCTTCGTCTTTTTTATAATTTATTAAATCCGCTTTGGCTCTTTTCCAACCGTCAAGATACTCATCGCGTTCTTTTTGACATTTTGACAGTTCGTCGATTTCTTCCGGTTTCTCTTTTTCTTCTAATTTTTCTTCGTTATTTTTTTGAATTTCTTCCGCCATAATCTATTATATAATTTACATTTATATAATTGACATTAATTATATTGCCAAAATATCTCCTGTCAAGATATAACAAATTATTTGCGATCGCAAACAATTTGTTATAGATAAAATTTATAAAAATTCATCGTCATCTATCTCCCCTATAGTCATTAAACGCACACACTGATTTAATTTTCGTATTAAAATTTCTTCATAAAAATCTTCCGCTAAGGGCTGCTTCCCAATAAACACGCTTTTTTGAAGGGGTTTATAATCTAAACCAATAAGCTGCCACCTTAGCCAATTACGGTTCTCTTTTCTTTTCTCCGGTATATCAAACATTACTATTCGCCATTTCCCATCCCACGATTCTTTTTCTTTTTCCTTTTTTCTAAAAATTTTAACCATGTCTAACCCCTGCGCAGTTAATTGATAACGACTTTTATCTTTCGCCACCAACCCTTTCTTTTCTAGGCGCCAAAGAATCGTTCGCGCGCTGTTCTCTTTTAAATCTTTTAATTCGTCATAATAGTCCCAAAAAGTTTTTGCATTTTCTATTCTTCTTAAACTTCGCCTCATTCCTCTTCCTGGCCCCTCAAGGATTTCAGAAAGCGCCATTGTCCCTCCTTCAGCCAAACTGCAAACCAGAGCTAAACCAATAAAACCTAAATTGACTGGCAATTCTTTAATTTTCTTTTTCAGTTGTTTCTTATTCATTTTTACAATATAACAAACCACTGACGATCGTCAATAAAATGTTATACTTTTATTTTGGGGTTGTCAATGGGCCGGGTCCATTCTGGTCATTGCCAATTAAATGCGTTCCTAATAGAATAATGATAATGCTTAAACTATATAATACTCTCCTTCGCAAAAAACAGATTTTTCGGCCGCTCAAAGACAAAAAAGTCGGCTTATATACTTGCGGTCCAACGGTTTATGATTATGCCCATATCGGCAATTTAAGAACATATATTTTTGAGGACATTTTGCGGCGCGTCTTAGAATACAACGGCTATAAGGTTAAACATGTCATGAATTATACCGATGTCGGGCATTTAACTTCTGATGCCGACACCGGCGAAGATAAAATGGAAAAAGGCGCGAGGCGCGAAGGCAAATCAGTTTGGGAAATTGCCGAATTTTATATCAAGGCCTTTAAAAAAGATGCTGCGGCACTAAATATTTTGAAACCCAGTTTAACTCCCCGCGCCACTGACCACATTAAAGAACAAATTAATCTCATCAAAATTCTGGAGAAAAAAGGTTTTACTTATGAGACAAAGGACGGCATTTATTTTGACACTTCGCGACTTAAAGATTACGGTCGTTTAGCCCGTCTTGATATTAAAGGGCTGAAAGCCGGCGCCCGGATAAAAATGACTGAAGGCAAAAAAAATCCGACTGATTTTGCTCTTTGGAAATTTTCACCAAAAAACACTAAGCGCCAGATGGAATGGGATTCGCCTTGGGGCAAGGGTTTTCCCGGCTGGCATATTGAATGCTCGGCCATTTCTGCGAAATATCTCGGCCAACCATTTGACATTCACACTGGCGGCGTTGACCACATCAGTGTTCACCACACAAATGAAGTTGCGCAATCGGAAGCGGCTTTGGGAAAAGTTCCGGCTAAATTCTGGCTTCACGGCGAGCATTTGTTGATTGAAACCGGGAAAATGGCAAAATCAGAGGGTAATTTTTTAACTCTAAATTATTTAATTGAAAAAGGTTTCAATCCTCTTGCTTTTCGGTATTTGGTCTTAACCACTCATTACCGTTCCAAATTAAATTTTACGTGGAGGTCGCTTCAGGCAGGGCAAAATGCATTGGACACACTATACGGCAAACTACGCGAAATAAAACACGAGACAATGCGGAAGGTTTCATCTCAATCCCCTGCTTATTACGAGAAAAAATTTTTATCCGCCATCAATGACGATTTAGATACTCCCAAAGCCCTTTCTGTTGTTTGGCAAATCATCAAAGACAACCGTCTCTCCTCCCAAGATAAGAAACAATTACTTCTTAAGTTTGATAAAATCCTCGGATTGGGATTGGATAAAATAAAACCTCTAAAAATTCCGCAGAAAATCAAGCAATTGGCTAGCCAACGCGAAATATTAAGAATTAATAAACAGTTTATTCAGGCTGATCGCTTGCGAAAAAAAATAGAAAACTTAGGATACAGGATAGAAGACACATCTTATGGACCTAAAATTATCGCCACAAGATATTGATGCTGAACGTTCTGTTTTGGGAGCCCTAATGCTTGATAAAGACGCCATAATCATGGTAGCAGACGTTCTTAAGGCCAGCGACTTTTATAATCCAAATAATACAAAAATTTTTGAGGCGATTTTTGAACTCTTTGAAAGAAGTGAACCGATTGACATTTTAAGCGTCAATAAAAAATTAAAAGATAAAAACCTTTTGACCGAAATCGGCGGCTCGGCTTATCTGACTGAATTAATAAATTCTGTTCCGACCGCCGCTCATGTTTCTTACTACGCTAAATTAGTCCGCCAGAAAAAAATGCTTCGCGACCTTATTCATGCTTCGGCAGAAATTACGGAAAGAGTTTTTGACACGAGCGAAAATCCCGAGGACCTCTTGGATGACGTGGAACAGAAAATTTTTTCCATCAGCCAAAAATCCCGACCTTCAAGTTTTGTTCCCATCAAAGACGAACTGAAAGCCGCTTACGAAAGAATTGAAAAACTTCACCAGGGAGAAAAAAGGGGCTTGCGAGGCGTTTCCACCGGCTTTGACGAACTGGATAATTATTTATCCGGACTTCAGCGCTCCGATTTTATAATTTTAGGCGCCCGGCCATCATTGGGCAAAACTGCCTTATGTCTGGATATCGCCAGAAACGCGGCTATTAAAACCAAGACGCCGGTAGGTATCTTTTCTCTTGAAATGTCCAGGGACCAGGTAATCGACCGCATAATTGCGGCTGAGGCTCAGGTAGTTCTTTGGAAACTGCGAACCGGACGGCTTTCCGATGATATCGAGTTTGAAATGATTCAGGAAGCTTTGGACCGGCTTTCCCAGGCACCGATTTTTATTGACGACACTCCCTCAGCCAATGTCATTCAAATCCGTTCAATGGCGCGGCGGCTCCAAGCCGAACAAGGTTTGGGATTATTGGTGATTGATTATCTTCAATTAATTCAACCACGAACCAATATTGAAAATATGGTTCAGGCAATGACCGAAGTCAGCCGCGGACTTAAAGGTTTAGCCAGAGAACTGGAAGTGCCGATTTTAGCCGCGGCCCAGCTCTCCCGGGCAGTGGAACAAAGAGAAGTAAAAATCCCCCGCTTATCTGACCTTCGCGAGTCGGGTTCATTGGAACAAGAAGCTGATGTGGTTTTGTTTATTTACAGAAAAGACAGGGACAAATTACAGCCCTCGGAAGAAGAACAGAATACGGCCGAAATCATCATTGCCAAACACCGCAACGGACCCTTAGCCACGGTTCAACTTAAATTTGACCCGGAAAAAGTCAGTTTCAAAAGTATTGATAAGATGCACGTCACCGAGTAAGGTGCAATCTATCTTATCTGAACTTTAAATTTATTCTTTAAGATTTTCACGATTTTCTCCATTTCTTGATTAATTTCTTTGTTGGTTAAGGTCCGGTCTTGGGCCTGAAAGATAACTCGGAACGTCAGGCTTCGTTTGGACGCCACGTCATATTCATCAATTAAATCAACATCCTCAATATATTTTAAATCAACTTCCTGGATTGCCTGCATTATTTCTCCGACCCGGACTGTTGGCTCAACCAAAATTGAAATATCCCGCATCATTGAAGGATATTTAGGTAGGGGTCGATACTCGTGTTCCTCAACTACCAGTTTTAACAAAGCGTCCAAGTCTATTTCCGCCAAAGCCGCATCACCTTTAACAAAACTCTTATTGACCCCGCCAAGATAACCAATAACTGCTCCGTCAGACTCAATTTTCAAAACTTCATTTGACTGAAGATAATTGTTGCCATCAGCCATTTCGGGCATCAAATAATCAACCAATCCGATTTTCCCAAAAAATTCTTTGATGATGCCCTTGAGTTCAAAAAACACCTGCCCGTTATTCTTGGAAGCCAGTGCGATGCCCAAAATCAACTTTTCATTCAATTTGTTCTTATTATCCCTGAAAAAGGTCTTTCCAATTTCAAAAATTTTTACTTCGTCAAAAAATCGAAAATTACCCTCAATATTTTTTAGGAGATGAGGGGCCAAAGACGGTCGAAGATATTTAAGCTGAGCGCTTATGGGATTTTCTAATTCAACCACTTTATCTCCCCAATTTTTTCCAAAGACTAAATCTGTCTCGCCGATGAAGGTATAATTAGAAACCTCACTCAAACCAGCAGCGATTAACACCTTTCTTATCTTATCCTTTAAAACAATTTGGTCCTCAAAACCCGACAGATGGAGATAAATATGAGGCGGTCGTGATTTGAGCCGATTATAGCCATGGAGTCTTATCGCCTCCTCGGCCAAATCTTCAAATAATTTAATGTCTTGGCGCAATAAAGGCGCTTCAACCAGAAAAGAATTTTGAGTTATAAGCCCCGACGTTTCAGTCGGGGTCCCGACTTTGCGTCGGGATTTTTGATTTTGGTTTATTTTAAAGCCGAGCCGTTCAAGATAAAGACGGACGGTCTTAACGTCCAAATTCAAACCGATAAATTGATTAAACTTTTCCAGATTAAATTTAATAATTTTTTTACGGGACTTCGTGAAATTGACGTCAACAATCTGGCCGGCCTTGGCTCCGCTAACCTCAGCCAGTAATTGGCTGGCCCGATTTAGGCCAATTATCGTTAACTCCGGACTAATATTGTGAGAAAAGCGCAAAGAGGCATCAGTGAAAAGTTTTAGCGTTTTCGAGGACTTATAAATATTAACTCCGTTAAAGTTGGCTGATTCAACCACAATTCTTTTGGTATTTTTATCAATCTCGGCTTCTTTTCCGCCTTTAATGCCGGCAATGGCCAAAGGTCTTTTAATATCGGCAATGACTAAAATATTTTTGTTTAATTCATAAGATTTGTCATCAAGCGTAGTAATTTTCTCTCCTTTTTTCGCCCGTCTAACAATAATTGTCGCTTGTCGCTTGTCACTTGTCACTAATTTATCGTAATCAAAAGCGTGAAGCGGCTGTCCGGTTTCCAGCATTGCGTAATTCATAATGTCCACCACATTGTTAATCGGTCGCAGACCGCAATCAACCAAAACATCTTTTACCCATTTTGGCGATGGCCCGACTTTTATATTTTCAAAATATTGAGCCACATAACGAGGACAAAGATTTTTGTCTTGAACCTCTACCCTAAAGCGCTGACTGGCGCGGACTGAACGCGGACTTACGCGGAAAACTTCTGCGCACTTCTGCGTGTAGTCTGCGTAGGTCCGCATCTTAATGCCCAAAATAGCCGAGACCTCTCGGCCAATCCCGATATGCGAGGCCGCATCGGAAAACCGATTAGGCGGAATAGAAATATCCAGAACATTTCCGCTTAAATCTTCGGCTTCAAAAAAGTGAAGGTTCAATTTATTGATTAAATCTCTTTTGCTTTTTATTGCCGGGACTAATTTTTTAATTAGAGAATAAGAAAACTTCACCCCGTTAGAAGTCTGTCTTTATATAACTCATGGTTAATTTAAGACAGTTTCTTGTTTGTTGGTTATACCCCGTTAGTGCAGAGCAGAAAAAATTTTCAAGAAAATTTTTCCTGACTAAGACTTCTAACGGGGTTCATGCTGTTTTATTTTGCCACAAAAAACTAAAGAAAGCAAAAATCAATATTCCTAAAATCAGATTTAAAAACAATTCTTTCAGAAAAATCGGAGAAAGAATTAAATTGGGCGCCAAAATAACGTAAAAGATAAGGATTCCTAAAGCAATTAAAGTAAGATTGCTTAAAAATTGGTGCCAAGGAAGACGGTTTTTGATAATTACGGCTCCCGCTCCTATCAAAGAAAAAATCATAATTTCTTTTTCAAAACCAGGCGCGAATTTCAAAATCAAACCAGCCAAGGCGATCAACAAAAGTCCTTGCCAAAAATTAGCCACGAAAAAAGAAGCGGCAATTACCGCCACTAAAGCCAAATTTGGTTTAACGCCGAAAATTGAAAAACCAAAAGATTGAAGAAAACTCAGTAATCCGACCGACAGGAAAAGAATGGGTAATTTTCGCATAGATTAGTTGGTCATTAATATTTTGATTTCCCTCAATTCCCCAACATTAAAAGGCATCTTTAAAACCGCTTCCTTGAAAACACCGGCCGCAGTTTCCTTGATTTCAGCCACTTCGCCGATCTTTAAGCCATAAGGAAATTCCTGACTGGCCGAGTAAACAATGTCGTCCGTTTGAATTTGTTTTTCTTTTTCAATCAAAATTACTTTCGGTTCGTTACCGGCCTTGAAAAGACCGTTAATTTCTTCTTTGCCGATTCTTACCGGCAGCTGCCAAGCGGGGTCAAAAATCGTCTGAATGACGCTAAAATTCTCAAAAACATCCGTTACTTGGCCGAGTAGAATGTTTTCTCCGACCGTTGCCACCATTGATTTTTTAATCCCCTGTTTTTCTCCGGCATTAATAGTGATTTTGTTTTTAATATTAAAAGGATAAGTTGAGAAGACTTTAGCGGTAATAAAATTAGTATTGAGTATTGAGTTTTGACCATTAAATTTTAACAGCTGAATTTGGGCACGCAGATTTTCATTTTCCTGTTTCAGACGCAAAACTTCATCAAAAGAGCGCTCCTTTTTTATAAAAAAATCAGCGAGGTAAGTGGCCGCCACAATAGCAATAATAATAGCAATAAGGAAATAGCGCCGCATATATTACATTTTAAGTTTAATGGATTTTTTTAAGAAATGCCAATCGATGAACTTTGGTTGGCCCGTGTTTTCTAATTGCTTTAATATGCTTCTTGGTGCCGTAACCTTTATGCCGGTCAAAGGCATATTTGGGATATTTTTTGTGAAGTTTCACCATTATTCGGTCCCGTGTCACTTTGGCAACGATTGAAGCCATCATTATCGCCGGAATTTTTTCATCGCCTTTTATTATAGTAAAAGCGGATAAACGCGGATAACTACGCGGATTAACGCGGATTTTATTTTTATTTAAATAAAGTCCGCCGTCAAGAAAAACTTCTACCTTACTCTTAGTCAAGTATTTCACGATCGTGAGATACTTGACTAATTTGGTGAGGGCGCGAGTGGCGGCTAAATTGGCGGCATTGGAAATGTTTATTTTATCAATTATTTTCGGCGAAACACCGGCAGTCGTGTAAAAAATTCCGGGATGAGTTTTTATATATCCAAACCAGGTTTCCCTTTGGCGAGGAGTTAATTTTTTAGAATCTCTTAATTTAAGTCTGGGTTTTGGGTTTCGAATTTTGGGTTTCGGATTTACCGTTATAGCGACTGCCGCAACAGTTACTGGTCCGGCCAGCGCTCCTCTGCCGACTTCGTCTATGCCGATGATGTATCTCAATTTTTTCATCATTAAAAATTATAGCACCTTTATTCATTCTCATCTAAAGAATAAAGCTTTGTTTTAAAACTCTTTTCGGTTATAATATCCGTATATTAGAGATTATTTTTATGAAATTCGTCCACCTTCACACTCACTCTCATTATTCTCTCCTTGATGGCTTGGCGAAAATTGACGATTTGATTGACCGCGCCAAAGAATTGGGGATGAAGGCCCTGGCCTTAACCGACCATGGTAATCTTTACGGCGCTGTTGAATTTTATAAAAAAGCCGTTAAAGCCGAAATTAAGCCGATTTTGGGAGTAGAAACTTATGTTGCACCCCGTTCCCGTTTTGAAAAACAGGCGAAAATCGACGACAATTATTTTCATTTAATTCTTTTGGCGGAAAATAATCTTGGCTGGAAAAATATGATTAAACTGATAACCAAGTCGCACCTGGAAGGTTTTTATTACAGGCCCAGAGTTGATAAAGAACTTTTACGCCAATACCACGAAGGCATTATCGCGCTTTCGGCGTGTCTGGCCGGCGAAATTCCCCAATTGATTTTAAAAAATAATTTTGAGCAGGCGGAAAAAACCATAAAAGAATATCAGGAAATTTTTGGCTCGGAAAATTTTTTTCTGGAAGTCAGCCATCACCCGAACATTCCGGAAGCAGTCAAGGTTAATGACGCCCTCAAAAAACTTTCTAAAATTACTTTTGCGCCGCTTGTTGCTACCCAAGACATTCATTATGCCAAACCCGAAGACGCCGAATACCAAGATATTCTTTTAGCCGTCCAGACAAATAATAAAACATCGGATGAAAACCGCCTGACCATGAAAGTCGAAGACTTTTCAATGCGCTCTCAGGAACAGATGATGGAATCTTTTAAGGATTTACCCGAGGCGATTGAAAATACGGAAAAAATCGCCGAGCGCTGCAATGTCAATTTAACCCTTAATCAAATTCTTTTGCCTAATTTTCCCTTACCGGAACAGGAAATCTCGGCTGACGATTATCTTCGGAAATTAGTAATGGAAAGATTATCTAATCGTTTCGAAGTGGCTGACGCTAAGGTGATGGAAAGGTTGGATTATGAATTGGAAGTGATTAAGAAAACCGGTTTTGCCGATTATTTTTTGATTGTCCAGGATTTCGTGATTTGGGCAAAAGAAAGGGGTATTGTGGTGGGGCCGGGAAGAGGTTGTTTTTTGCCCGATACAAAAATTCTATTAAAAGATGGACGACAAAAAAATATTCAAGATATTAAACCGCAAGAAAGAGTAATTAGCGCCTTTGGCAATAAAAGAAGGGTAAAAA
>Ga0210049_1002679_pt1 | contig 16512 bp, 12 predicted proteins | sample CryGeyCG2014_300_2_FD_183964 | JGI IMG/M metagenome (GOLD analysis project Ga0210049, IMG submission 183964) | Groundwater microbial communities from aquifer - Crystal Geyser CG06_land_8/20/14_3.00 (SPAdes) (version 2) | ecosystem: Environmental > Aquatic > Deep subsurface > Groundwater | place... | reverse complement strand
GAAAAAATCATTCTGCTTCACCCAATCTTTTATGTCTACCATCCTTACACCTGTTTTTTGAAAAAGAGTTCAATGTGCTTCTATTTAAAAACAAATTTGCAAGATAAAACATATTAATCAAAATATATAATAAGATATGGAAATAATATAAAAGCTAAGTCAATAGAGAAAAATATAGGATAAATAAAATTTTTAAAATGGCGATAATAAAATCATATATCAAGCTTGAAGAAGTAATTGAAAATAATAAAAAAACAGTCAAACTTCTGAAGATTAAGATAACTCCGACTATTGAAGAATTGGGGAGAGAAAAAAGATATCCTCAGATTAAGGGGTGGTATACTGTAGATGATTTAATTGAAACCCTCGCTGAATATAAAATGGGCCATAAATCAATTGAATTTTACAGTGTTTGGCCATTAAAACTTAATAATTTGCTGGTGGAAATTGATAAAAAATCTGATAAGCTTGCCAAAGATCCAAAGATGATTGAGAAATACAGCAAAAAACCGACAAAGGACAAATTTTAAAACATTTTTAAATCTCTTTTTCTTTATTCTATCGGCAAAATGAAAAATTTTACAGACTTTTTCATCAGCAGGCCTGATGAAGAGATAAAAAGGATTTCAGCTGAATTTGGCTTTGATAGAGTCATCTTTGTAAAAGAAATTAAAGAGATTTCAGATTTCAAGGATATTGAAGATTATTCTTTTATTCTCATCAATACTCAGGACAAGACAAAAATGAGGCAGTTTATTGACAAAGCCCTGGCAAGGAATAAAAAAATCATCATTCAGGGCAAGGATGGCAGTTTAAATCGCGCTGCGCTTGAAACAAAGAGGATTTTCATGCTTCTAAGCCCAGAAGCCGAAGCAACTAAGGATTTCCAGAATTACAGAAACTCAGGGCTTAATCAGGTTCTTTGCAAGATTGCTGAAAAAAACAAAGTCATCATAGGAATTTCTTTCTCAGAATTGCTAAAAATAAAGTCAGACAAAGAGCTTGCAGAACGCATTGGCAGAATCATGCAAAACATCTCGCTCTGCAGAAAATACAAGACAAACATGCGGCTCGCGAACTTTTCATCAAAAAAAGAGAATTTGCGCGCGGCAATGGACTTGAGAAGTTTCGGCTTTGCAATAGGAATAACTCCTGAGCAAGCAAACAATTCATTAATTCAATAAAAAACAAAAAATCAGGGCATAACAGAGCCAGTCTAGATCCGAAGATCGAGACGGATTGCTCCATGCCCAGATTTCTATATATTTATAAGAAATTTTTGTTTAAAAATTTTTACATTATTAGAAAAACACAATAGCGGCATATCCGACGGCATTTTTATATCCCTCTTCTTTTGCAATGTCTGCAGAAGTGTAATAATCAAGAACAGCAACCTCTGAAGAATATTTTCTTGCAAATTCTATTGCAACAGAAATAGGGCCTGCACCGCAGATTGTTGTTTTTGAAGAAATTTTCATGAAAGCCAAAACATCCAAATTACAAATCGCGTTGATTGCCTTGTTATCGAGGGCATAAAGCTGCTTTTTTATATCTGCTGTAAAAGGCATGAAGCCGTACATATAGCCAAAATGAGTAAAATCAGAGCTTGCAATTATCACGGCATTCTTTTTTGATTTTTTAATCGCATCAAAAAGCAAATTAGCTAACTCGCCGCAAGAGTCCGGCGAATAATTATTTATTAAAATCGGCAAAATTTTAAAATTCTTGAAAAAATACTGCAAAAAAGGAATCTGGACTTCTATAGAATGCTCAGCCAAATGCGCATTCTCGTCTTTTTTCAGGCCGATTTCTTCTTTTGATGCAAGTTCTAGCAATTTTTTTCCAAATTGGCAGTCATTTTTGGCTATTCCAAGAGGTGTTTCAAAATCCTCCATAGACAAGGAAAAATCCGAAGTTGCATAGCCCGTATGATTTGTGCCCAAAATGATAAATAATTCCGGCCTTGCCTTTTCTTTTTTCCATGATTCAGAAATTGCATAATAAACTTCAGCAGCCGCCTTGCCAGAATAAATATAGCCTGCATGAGGAGAAATTCCTGCAATAATTTTTTTCTTTATTCTTTCAATTTTTAAATTCTCAGCAAGTTTTTTGATTGTTTTTTTCAATTCATCAGCATCAGAGGGATAAAACTTGCCTGCGTATGCTTCTTTTCTCATTTTTCAATGGAAATTTTTTTAATAAGCATCTCTTTTGTTTCGCGGGAATATTTTCTAAGCTCCTTAAGCAAATCTTCAGGATTTCTAACTTTTCTTGCAATAATTGCAAAGATTTTTCCTTTTTTAGAAAAAGTTTTTCCATACTTGGCCTTGAAAGAATCTGCATGCTTTTTCATTTCAATTGGAGGGCCGGATATTTCCAGTTTTGCAAGAGGTTTTTTATAAATAACATGCAAAAATCCCTTGTTTTTGACAATATCAAAGAAGAATTTTGATTCCAAAACAGCAAAACCTGTTTTCTTCATCAAATTGATCAGGAAATTTGCAAGCCTGAGAGATTTTGCGCCAGCAATATCCAACCTGTCTGAAATTGATTCTATTACAAAAGTGCAAAATTCAGCTTTTTTTGCTTTTGCGATTTTTTTCAAATCTAAAGACATGTCAATCTTGACTTTGAAAGATTCATTGCTTGGTTTTTTCATAAAATCATGGGCTGATTTCAAAAAAAGCAGGAAAGTTTCTGAAGAAAGAGCAGCAGTAACGTTTCTTTCTTTCTGAACAGGGTCTATCAAAATCAAAGGAGATATCAATTTTGATTCATTGAGCAGAACGAGAACATCGTTCTTGTTCTTGTAATGTTTTGCAGGATCAATTATTATTTTCTTTTCAGGATTCCACTTCGCAGCGGCTTTTAATAAATTTAAAAAAGAGCCAAAATAAATGCAAAGAACCTCTAAAGAATATCCGCTAAAACCGCGGATATATGATTCTGCGCCATAACATCCCTGGACATAGCAGAAAGTCTTTGCAAGCCTTATTTCATCTGCTAATTTCTTGTTTTTAGAAACTTTGTTGATGACATATGAAACATGCAGAGGAGAAATGTCTGTGATATTCAGTGCCTGAGAAGCTTTTTTTATTTCAAGTATTGGAACAATCTCTATGAATGTGTTTTTATAAATAAGATTGAAATAATCCCTTGAACCGTGGATTCTTTTTATCTTAACGCCCTTCTTCGCAATTTTTTCAAGAACTTTTGCAAGAAGCTCTGATAATTGATTTGATTTCTCCTTATAGCGAGAATAATCAAATCTCACGAAAACATCAATATCATATCTTTCTGTTTTTCTAATAATAGTATCTTTTGCAAGAGAGCCTCCAACAAATGCCTCAGCTTTTATTTTCGCTTTTTTCAATTCAGAATTCAAAAGAGCAGAGAATTCGGCTGTTATCTCAGCAACTCGGCAAAGCTCTTTTTCAGAGGGCTTTATCAGCAATATTTGGCCTGCAAAAATCTCCTTTATTTTTTTAGTATCCATAAAAAGAATAAGCCAAAGATATTTTTAAACTGTTTTATTTTTTCTTAGAAGCCTGTTCTTCTTGTTTCTCAAGCTTTTTGACTTCATCCATATTCTTGCCTCTTCTGAGCTGGAATGAAGAAGCGATGTCAATAATATATTTTCCCTCTGCTAATCTATAGACAAGAGGTTTTCTTTTGAATATATTCACAAGGTCTATCTCAAATTTGCCTGGTTTTTCAACGCGGATTGACTCTAAATCAAGAATTACTGGTTTTTCATCTTCAAGGCCGACAATATCTTTGATATCTTTTGTAATCTCTTCCCTGTCTTCAGGAGTCAGTTCCTCTGTCTCTTTTTTCAAGTCCTCCATAGCCTCCTGTCTTACGAAAAAGAAAAATCTGCTTCCGCAGGGGCATCCTTCAAGAATCTCTTTTGACGCATCTGGATAGAATTTTCCGCAATGAACGCATTGATGAGGCATTTTAATATATTAAAATAGAATCATTACTTAAAAAAGATTTGGGTTATACTATTATATAATATACTGTTTATTTGCCCTTAAGCAAAAGCTGCATCTTTGTCGGGTCTTTCTTGATTTCTCTGACAATAGATGCCGGTCCAATTACAGTCAAAACATCCTGCTGGCCTACAAGCAGATCAGCGATTGATTTTCTGATATAAATCCCTATTGGGAGATTTGAAGATTTCGGAGAAAAAACCGCAAGCTCAATTCCCTTGAATTTTTTTGACTTGCCTATTTTCCTCATTGTTTCTTCAATCAAATCTGCCTCTTCTTCTGCCCTCAATCTGCCCTGCATCAGCAGAATTTTGTCTTCTCCAATCATGCTAAGAATTTTTGTTATTCGCTTAAATGAGCTTAAAGGCTCTATGGCACTAAACGGAATGAATTGCAAAGTCAGTTTCATTTTTCTTTTTCTCCATTTTTATTTTTTTGATTAATTGTTCCTTTCTAAGAAACATTATTTTAGAAGGAATATCTAGAATATCAGTATAATCAAAAATAAAGCTGTGACCGTTTGCAAGGCTCATGGTAAATATTTTTTCAAAAATATCATAATCTAGTTTAACCCAGCCTCCAAATTCCAAGCCATATTTTGAACTCAGCTCATTGCTCAATCTTGCTGCGAGCTTTCTTGCATCACTTACTTCAGACATCGCAGCCTGTAAATTTTTCATATCGCCTGCTTCATCTCTTTGCAATTTTTCAAGCTGTTCTTTTGAATCCATTTTTTAATTTTATTAAACTTTTTTGACTAATTTGAATAGTGATTCGTAAAACTCTTCAAGATTCTTTCCGAATTTGGCGCTCAAGCCCACAACATCATACTCTGGGAATGCCGATTCCATTCTTTTTATGTTTGCTTTTCTCAAATCAATCTTGTTCGCAACAATCAGTACAGGGATTTTTCTTGCAACAAGATTTCCAATGATGGTTATATTGACTTGAGAATATGGGTTCTGCGTCGCATCCAAAACAACAATTACTGCATCCATGTCATCAAGCCATTTAATTGATTCAATAACTCCTTTTGTAGCTTCTTTGGCTCTGGTTTTTGCCTCTTTCTTGCTCAAGCCGAATTTAACGAAATCTTCATAATCAATTTTTGTTGCAATTCCAGGAGTGTCTATAAGTTTGAGTGTTAGTGTCTTGCCGTTGTATTTTACCTCAACTTTTTCCTTGATTTGAATCTCTCGAGTTTCGTGAGGGATTTTTGAGACTTTGCCAAGCTCCTCTCCAAGCCAATCCTTGCATAACCTATTAGCAAGCGAAGTCTTGCCTGCATTTGGAGGGCCGTAGAAACCCAATTTTATATCTCTTTTAATAGAAAAAAGATTATAGAAAACTCTTTTAACAAAATTTTTTATTATTTTTATCACCATTTTTAATAAATCTTAAAATTAATAGATATTAATCTAAGATGATTAATATTTGTATTTTTTAAATCTTTTTGTCGTTTTTGATCAAGATTTTATTGAGGCGCTTGGGCTTTTTTTAGCTTTGTTTTTTGAAAAAGCATGATCAATCTGCTCTGAATTCCAGCCAGCCTGTTTTAATTTCTTTCTTATCTCTTCTTCATTCAGGCCGTGAACCTGTGAAGTCTGGATAAAAGACATTATATTATTCAAATCAAGAGGATTTTTGAAAAGGCTTTTTTCATAATGAGTTTTATAATACCATTTCAGTCCATAATAACCTCCGCCAAGCGCTGCTGCAACAAAAATAATAATCCAGACAACCAGTCCAATAGGCTTGCAGTCTTCTGGGCAAGTTTTGGTAGTCTCTCCAAGATTTTTTTCACAGATTTTATTTCCGCATGAAAGAATCACAATGCCTGGAAGCTGGGAAAAAGCAGATGAGGCTGAAAATCCCAAATCTATATAATTGTAAAGCCCCAGGATTGCAAAGTTTATTGCTGCAGTTTGTCCTGAGCTTAGGCTTGAAAATTTAAATCCTATAGCATTGCTCAATTCCTGCTTGCCGTATGATGAATAATTCTGGTCAAAACTTACTGAAGGAGCAGAGATTCCTGAAGGCAGTTCAACCGCAAAAAACACATCTTGCAAATCATTCAAGGGAGTGATTTTTAATGTGAAAAAAGTGATTATCCCGATGTTTTGGCCAGAAACCTGGGCTGAAATTCCCTCAACATTTGCTTTCAGCACTAAATTTGAATTCTGCCATGAGGCAATTGCATTCTTCATAACTTGTTCTGTTTTTTCTGCTTCTCCTGCGCCTAATTGTGAAAGCAATGAAGGAGAAATTTTTTCAGAATCAACAGGGATTTCAATTTCCTGGAATTTCACTGTTTGAAGAGAATCAGGAATAAGTAGTGCATCAAGCTCTCCTTTCAGCGAAGCCCAATCTGGATTTGCCTGAGTGCTTGAATTGTCTATTGATATCAGAGAGGCATTCAAAACATTTGGGGCCATCCCCAAGCCTGCAAGCACTGAACTTATGTTGCCTGAAAAAGAAGAATATCTTGAAGAAAGATTTGAAATAGCAGCTGCAAAACTCTGCAGTTTTATTTTTTTATTGATTATTTCTGTCTGAACCTGAGTTTTCAAAGAACTTATGTTGCTGACAGTTATAGGAATTGTTCCGATTAAAGGAGTTCCAAGATAAAGCTTCAATGAATAATTTCCTGTTGCTGAAGGAGCTGTGAAATTTGCAGCTGAAAGAGGCACAACAGTATAATTCATATTTACCCTTGCAGCGGTTTTATTTACCTCATAAAATTTTGTCGTGGTTCCTGCTGAAGTGTTAAGCGTCGCATTTACTGAAATCTGCTGTGTTGTAGAAATTCTGAATGGAATAACACAGCCTTTTGTTCCTGAGCAGTTTGCATAATTTCCGACATATTCCTGCAATGCTGAAGTTAATGATGCTGCATCAAATTCAATAACCTTGTTCAAATTCTTATATCCTGTTTCCTGATAATAAAGCGCGAAATCTTTTTTCTCTGTGTCTGAAAGACTTTCAGGAAGGCCTTGCTTTCCGCAGTATTTTTTTGAGGTTTCCATTTTGATAGAATATGTTTCATCAAAAGAAGTGTCATAGATGCAGATGAAATAATATCCTGCCTGGCTTATGTTATAATCCATCTCGCAAGTTTTTAGTTCATAATCTGAATTTGGCTCTGCAATATCGCAGTCTGGAGATTGGGGATTTTCAGATTGTTCTGGATTATACACAAACATCATCAAATTTCCTGAAGAAGTTCCTGTTTTCTTTACCTTGGCGCCCAATCTTAACCTGTCTGTCTTCAGCATAAGAACTTTTTCGCATAAAGGCATAGAGCTTGAAGATATGTTGGCCTCGCCTGAAGCTGAAGCATCATAGCATTCGCTTGGCTTCAGATCATAGCACCAGTCTCCGCTTTCATTATATTCAAAATCTGTTTCATTGTCATTCAACAAATCAATCTGAATCGGGCTTTGGCCGACACAGGTTGTATCAGGAGAATTTCCAGAAATAGAAAAAACCAAGGAATTTATTGAAGGAACTTCATTGGCTGTAATTTTGAAGCCAAGAGTCTTCTCTCCATTAACACTCATTGAAGAAGTTCCAGAGCCTACTGCTGAATAATCATAAGAGCAGTTTTCAGGATAGCATGAAAAATTAATCGCGCCATAGCCTGGAATTTGCGCAGCCAAGTTTAAAAAATCAACAAGTTTTATTGTTTGAGTGCTGCTTCCAATAACTGCTTTCAGCAGAGAATCTGCTGATTCATTTGCAAGACTCAGATTAAAGCTGCCGTCAATCACTTCATTGAATGCAAAATCTGTTTTTGCAAGACTCAAGCTGTTGTTTGCAATGCTGTATCCTGCAAGAGCATTTGGAAAAACACAGACTAATAAAATACTGCTGATTGACAGAATAATCAATATACCAAACAAAACTTCTCGTTTCATTCTCTCCTCTTTTTATATCGATAAATAAAGAATAAGATGTTTAAAAATGTTTTTTACCCTACTTTTTCTTTCTCTTCTTTTTCACAGCTTTCTTTTTCTGAGTTACATGATTCATAAACCAGTAAAATGCTGCTATTGCAAAAATTGCAATGACAATATTCCAGAATGTAAAGAATGGAATAGGCAATGCTCCTAAAAACTGATAAATTTTCCATTTGCAAGAGTCTGGCTGTCCTGGGCAGATTATACATGTTGTAACATTTAATGCTCCTGAAGATGTTGTTGTTTTGCTAAAATTACCAATGCATTCGCCTAAAATTTTTTCACCTGTTGAGGTATTTGTCCTATTGTAAACAAAATTGCATAAGCTTCCATTCCACTTGCATTTGCAGTCTGAAATAAGAAAACCTCCGACAATATCGCCGCATTTGGGATTTCCATTTAGATTTATATTGCATGGGTCTAAGCCACAGGTGCTTGAGTTTGTGTATTCAGAGCAGCTTGACAATGTTTCTATATCACAAGATGAGCAGGTTGCATTCCAATAGCATCCTGGATTTTTATTGCAGTTTGAATCTGATAATGCATGACAATCATCTCCTAATCCTGCAGCGCATTTTAGATTTCCTTCAGAATCTTCAACCAAGTATTCCTTGCTTTTGCATCCGCAGACAAAAGGATTTGGAAGTATTGAATCTTTTCCTGCGCTGATTCCATTGCAATAGTCAGGAGGGCTTCCTTGAACACAAGCGCCAATCAGTGTTCCGCTTCCTGCACTGCATCCAGGAATATTTATTGCTGTTGTGACAGCTGAGCTTTGCTTGTTTCCTGTCACATTGTCTGTCACGTTCCATGTCAGATTATAATTTCCTGAATGGAAATAACTTCCTAAAGCAGTTACATCAGCAATAGATGCGACAATTGTTCTTGGAACAAGCGCTGTAAATGCGCTTGTATTTGTAAAAACAGTTTTTCCATTGATAGTAATTTTTGATGAGACATCTCCTGAAACATCATCAACAATTGTCGCATTTATCACAATTGGCGGAGATAAAATTGTCCCGTTCGCATTCAGGGATTTGACTCCAGAAGTATTTACAGAATTAATCGCAACAAGCGGCGGCTCGTTTGACGAAGTATTATCAAGATGCAATTGCATTGTCACATTGCCTGATGCCCCGCGGGCATCTGTGACCTTCAATGTCACAGGCACTGTGCAGTTGCCCGAGCACATTGTGTAGGAATTGGTTGCGTTTGAGGGGGTTGAAGAAAGTGCTACACAACCAGTAGAATAAACTGCAAATTCTGCATCCCTAGGCCCTCCTTCACCGCATCCCCACCCACCACCAGTAAATACTGACATTGTTCCATTTGGATAACAGGTGTCTTTGTCTGGACCATAAGGTGTACGTTTTAGTCTATTATTTGCTCCAAGATTAAAAACCATAAAATACAATTTATCTTTCTCTAAAAAGATTGGATTATCAAAAATTATTTTTTGAGTTGCATAATTTGAATTTGAAAGAGTGATAGTTTTTTGAGCAGCCGGATCAACCAGTGTTCCTGAAGGTTGGCAAGGCGCATAGGCTGTTTCAATGCTTATTATAACAGTTCCATCACCAGTTCCTTTTTTTAAAGCTGCTGAGAACATAGAGTAATAACTTGTTTTTGATACCTTGAAGCTCTGGGCTGTTTTAGTGAACACAGAATCTGTTACTTGATCAGCCGGAACAGTGCATCCTTGGTCAAAAATTTGTTGAGTGTTTGCCAATGCATTATCGCAAACAGAATAATTTGTTCCATCCCCAAAATCCCATTCATAAGCAACAATCGGGTCATCAGCATCATAAGAAGCAGAAGCATCAAAAGTTATGTTCGTGCTCAAGTTATAGTATCTGTCAGATGCAGGCGATGAAATGCGCGCGACAGGCGCTTGATTCCCTGTTCCTGAAACATCAAGCTCACCATAAGCCAAATCTTTTGAACTTATATTTTTATCAATTGCATACGCTTTGAAATAATATTTCCCTTCACAATCGCCTACTTTTGAATCACTAACCTTCCATTCTACAAAAGTCCTATTACTCATTTGCCCTGTTGTTGTTAAATTTTTTACATTATCATCAAGCAAGGTATTACATCCCAAAGCTTTCAAAGGATTACCAACCATCCAAACTTCAAACAAAACAGGAATTCCGCCTAAATTCTGACCATCAACAGCAAGAAGAACAGTGCTGTTCCTTGTTGTTGTATTTATTTTTTCATTAGCGCGATTCATAAAAAACGCAGAAGTTAAGTTTGGAGCAATTATCAGCAAAGGATAGCTTGTTTTTTGTATTTCTGGAGCATCTACTAATTTTACAATAAAGTAAACACTTCCACCACCAAGCTCAGTTGTGTTCAATGTGATGTTATAAGAATTTGTGTTTGAAAAAGTTTCTTTTGACCAAATTTGTTGATTGTCAATATTGTAAATTGTAATATTAAAAGGCCTGCCTGCAATCAGAATTCCTTCTAAATATAAAGTTATGTTTTGAGTTAGATTTATTGTATTAATTCTTTGATTAATATTGCTGACATTTCGCCACGAAGCGTCTGTAAATGCTGGGGTGTTTATGATAACTTGACCATATCCTCCCCCAGTTGCACTATCGGTGCATTGTGAATTTCTGCTACCTGTTGCAGAAAAGCCACAATTGTCCCAGCAAACCCAAAAAGCACAAGAACATTGCTTATCAAAACCCCCTAGTCCACAACTTCCTTTTGATCCTCCCCCAATATCATAAGCATCACTGTTTTGGGAGTTGTTAAAATAAGAATTAATTTCAAATAATGTTATAATCCTGATTAATCCGCCTTGTCCTCCTCCACCTCCTCCGCCAGCCACAGATCCGCCAGTAGCCTTATAACAATCTGCAGTTTTACAAGTTGCATCAGCTCCATTGCTTCCACTGCCACCTTTTCCACCATGCGCGATTATATTGCCATTTCCTTTTAGTATATTTGTATCAATTGTAATTTCTCCTCCTCCATTTCCACCTTCGCCTCCACATCCGGCTCCACGATTCGAGGTTGTATCTTTTCCGTTACTTCCTGATATATCTATTGTTCCATCTAAAACTATATTTTTAGCAGAGATATTTATTTTTCCTCCAACATATCCTCCAAGAGAAAAATATTCTGAAGTATAACATCTTCTCGGCCCACCAAAATAATTTGTGCATCCTCCATTTCCACCTCCGTAAACTCCTCTATAATAACCACCACCCCTACTGTTACTACAACCAGGATTCCAACAACCACCACCAACATTTGTTTGGCATAAAGTATAATCAAAAGAAGAAGGATATCTTATTACTTGAATATAAGTATTATTTTCAATTGTAAGGTTATTAAAAGAAAAAGATTCTTCTGGGAGATCAAGAAATATTGCACAATTTTCAGAGATTCTGCAATCTAATCCAGCCTTTCCCCCACCAGGACAGTTACAAAAATTTGCAGCATCTGAAAATGACATTAAACTTAAACCGACAAAAATTCCTAAAACAAAAATCAACAGCAAGCTTTTTTTCATTTTCACTCTTTTTGTATCGATAACTAAATGCAAAGATGTTTAAAAATGTTTTTTACCTTACTTTCTCTTGCTTTTCTTTTTCACAGCTTTCTTTTTCTGAGTTACATGATTCATAAACCAGTAAAATGCTGCTATTGCAAAAATTGCAATGACAATATTCCAGAATGTAAAGAATGGAATAGGCAATGCTCCTAAAAACTGATAAATTTTCCATTTGCAAGAGTCTGGCTGTCCTGGGCAGATTATACATGTTGTAACATTTAATGCTCCTGAAGATGTTGTTGTTTTGCTAAAATTACCAATGCATTCGCCTAAAATTTTTTCACCTGTTGAGGTATTTGTCCTATTGTAAACAAAATTGCATAAGCTTCCATTCCACTTGCATTTGCAGTCTGAAATAAGAAAACCTCCGACAATATCGCCGCATTTGGGATTTCCATTTAGATTTATATTGCATGGGTCTAAGCCACAGGTGCTTGAGTTTGTGTATTCAGAGCAGCTTGACAATGTTTCTATATCACAAGATGAGCAGGTTGCATTCCAATAGCATCCTGGATTTTTATTGCAGTTTGAATCTGATAATGCATGACAATCATCTCCTAATCCTGCAGCGCATTTTAGATTTCCTTCAGAATCTTCAACCAAGTATTCCTTGCTTTTGCATCCGCAGACAAAAGGATTTGGAAGTATTGAATCTTTTCCTGCGCTGATTCCATTGCAATAGTCAGGAGGGCTTCCTTGAACACAAGCGCCAATCAGTGTTCCGCTTCCTGCACTGCATCCAGGAATATTTATTGCTGTTGTGACAGCTGAGCTTTGCTTGTTTCCTGTCACATTGTCTGTCACGTTCCATGTCAGATTATAATTTCCTGAATGGAAATAACTTCCTAAAGCAGTTACATCAGCAATAGATGCGACAATTGTTCTTGGAACAAGCGCTGTAAATGCGCTTGTATTTGTAAAAACAGTTTTTCCATTGATAGTAATTTTTGATGAGACATCTCCTGAAACATCATCAACAATTGTCGCATTTATCACAATTGGCGGAGATAAAATTGTCCCGTTCGCATTCAGGGATTTGACTCCAGAAGTATTTACAGAATTAATCGCAACAAGCGGCGGCTCGTTTGACGAAGTATTATCAAGATGCAATTGCATTGTCACATTGCCTGATGCCCCGCGGGCATCTGTGACCTTCAATGTCACAGGCACTGTGCAGTTGCCCGAGCACATTGTGTAGGAATTGGTTGCGTTTGAGGGGGTTGAAGAAAGTGCTACACAACCAGTAGAATAAACTGCAAATTCTGCATCCCTAGGCCCTCCTTCACCGCATCCCCACCCACCACCAGTAAATACTGACATTGTTCCATTTGGATAACAGGTGTCTTTGTCTGGACCATAAGGTGTACGTTTTAGTCTATTATTTGCTCCAAGATTAAAAACCATAAAATACAATTTATCTTTCTCTAAAAAGATTGGATTATCAAAAATTATTTTTTGAGTTGCATAATTTGAATTTGAAAGAGTGATAGTTTTTTGAGCAGCCGGATCAACCAGTGTTCCTGAAGGTTGGCAAGGCGCATAGGCTGTTTCAATGCTTATTATAACAGTTCCATCACCAGTTCCTTTTTTTAAAGCTGCTGAGAACATAGAGTAATAACTTGTTTTTGATACCTTGAAGCTCTGGGCTGTTTTAGTGAACACAGAATCTGTTACTTGATCAGCCGGAACAGTGCATCCTTGGTCAAAAATTTGTTGAGTGTTTGCCAATGCATTATCGCAAACAGAATAATTTGTTCCATCCCCAAAATCCCATTCATAAGCAACAATCGGGTCATCAGCATCATAAGAAGCAGAAGCATCAAAAGTTATGTTCGTGCTCAAGTTATAGTATCTGTCAGATGCAGGCGATGAAATGCGCGCGACAGGCGCTTGATTCCCTGTTCCTGAAACATCAAGCTCACCATAAGCCAAATCTTTTGAACTTATATTTTTATCAATTGCATACGCTTTGAAATAATATTTCCCTTCACAATCGCCTACTTTTGAATCACTAACCTTCCATTCTACAAAAGTCCTATTACTCATTTGCCCTGTTGTTGTTAAATTTTTTACATTATCATCAAGCAAGGTATTACATCCCAAAGCTTTCAAAGGATTACCAACCATCCAAACTTCAAACAAAACAGGAATTCCGCCTAAATTCTGACCATCAACAGCAAGAAGAACAGTGCTGTTCCTTGTTGTTGTATTTATTTTTTCATTAGCGCGATTCATAAAAAACGCAGAAGTTAAGTTTGGAGCAATTATCAGCAAAGGATAGCTTGTTTTTTGTATTTCTGGAGCATCTACTAATTTTACAATAAAGTAAACACTTCCACCACCAAGCTCAGTTGTGTTCAATGTGATGTTATAAGAATTTGTGTTTGAAAAAGTTTCTTTTGACCAAATTTGTTGATTGTCAATATTGTAAATTGTAATATTAAAAGGCCTGCCTGCAATCAGAATTCCTTCTAAATATAAAGTTATGTTTTGAGTTAGATTTATTGTATTAATTCTTTGATTAATATTGCTGACATTTCGCCACGAAGCGTCTGTAAATGCTGGGGTGTTTATGATAACTTGACCATATCCTCCCCCAGTTGCACTATCGGTGCATTGTGAATTTCTGCTACCTGTTGCAGAAAAGCCACAATTGTCCCAGCAAACCCAAAAAGCACAAGAACATTGCTTATCAAAACCCCCTAGTCCACAACTTCCTTTTGATCCTCCCCCAATATCATAAGCATCACTGTTTTGGGAGTTGTTAAAATAAGAATTAATTTCAAATAATGTTATAATCCTGATTAATCCGCCTTGTCCTCCTCCACCTCCTCCGCCAGCCACAGATCCGCCAGTAGCCTTATAACAATCTGCAGTTTTACAAGTTGCATCAGCTCCATTGCTTCCACTGCCACCTTTTCCACCATGCGCGATTATATTGCCATTTCCTTTTAGTATATTTGTATCAATTGTAATTTCTCCTCCTCCATTTCCACCTTCGCCTCCACATCCGGCTCCACGATTCGAGGTTGTATCTTTTCCGTTACTTCCTGATATATCTATTGTTCCATCTAAAACTATATTTTTAGCAGAGATATTTATTTTTCCTCCAACATATCCTCCAAGAGAAAAATATTCTGAAGTATAACATCTTCTCGGCCCACCAAAATAATTTGTGCATCCTCCATTTCCACCTCCGTAAACTCCTCTATAATAACCACCACCCCTACTGTTACTACAACCAGGATTCCAACAACCACCACCAACATTTGTTTGGCATAAAGTATAATCAAAAGAAGAAGGATATCTTATTACTTGAATATAAGTATTATTTTCAATTGTAAGGTTATTAAAAGAAAAAGATTCTTCTGGGAGATCAAGAAATATTGCACAATTTTCAGAGATTCTGCAATCTAATCCAGCCTTTCCCCCACCAGGACAGTTACAAAAATTTGCAGCATCTGAAAATGACATTAAACTTAAACCGACAAAAATTCCTAAAACAAAAATCAACAGCAAGCTTTTTTTCATTTTCACTCTTTTTGTATCGATAACTAAATGCAAAGATGTTTAAAAATGTTTTTAAGTAAGTCCTTTTGCAAGAATTTAGCTTGTTTCATCTGGCACAACGACATGCGCCTTAATCAAAATTTGTTATCAACTACCAGCTTTCTTTATTTAACCGAAAACCCTGACGCGGTTTCTTCCTTGTAACTGTGCTCATTTTTTTGACAAATTATGCTGCTTTTAATTTGAGAAATTCTTTTTTTAATTTTGGTAAAAAATTATAAAGAAAGTCTAATGCTTCTTCACAGGTTTTTGCAGATACTAATTCCCCCCTGTAAATGGTTTTATTTCTTAAAATTCTAAATCTGTCAAAAGAGGCAATATCTGAATCTGGAAAATTGAAGAATTCTTTAATAAAAGAAATCAAAGCTTCATGAGAATATGGTTTATATCCTTTCAAAGCTATTAAAGCTTGAGCAGCCTCTCTCAAGCATTCATAAACATCTTCAAAGATGTATGAAGCAGTATTTTCATTTATTTTTCTTGTTTTAATGGAAAAACTTAATCTTCCTTCAGCCTTGTTCATAAGAGCTTCTGCTTCACCTTTATCTGGACTTGCCTTTCTAGCAAGGTTGTTTTCAAGATAATATTGAAATTTTTCTATCATTCTTATAAAATTTTTAAATAGCCATATAAAACTATTCCATTAGACAAAGTATTCAAAAATTCCCTTTCCGCTTCTTTTATTTTTATTTCATATAGTCTGATTTTTCTTCCAAGTTTTTTTTCAAATGTGGAAAGATTGAGCTCTTTATGTTTTGAAGTTATAATTGCAATATCTATATCACTCTTGGAAATATCTTCGCCTTTGCAGTAACTTCCAAAGAGAATTATTGCTTCTGGTTCTTCATATTTATCTCTTAAAAAATTTAAAAAACCTGATTCAAATACTGAATAAAGATTATATGCGCGCTTGACTTGTATAAATTTTTCATTTCGGCTTGCATAAAAATTTTTAACCATTTTGGCTCTTTCTGAACATAACAGATCCTCTTTTTCCAGTTTGAGGACTATTTTTCTGACGCCGGGCATAGAAAGCCCAGTAAGCCTTTCAAGTTCTCGCAAATGAAATTTTCTTTCAGGATTTTTGAAGAATAATTCCATCACTTTTAACGTGTTATTTTTTGTTATCATTTGATAATATTAGTTATCAATTGGTATATAAAGTTTTCGGTTGTGAGAAAATCTCGCTCTTTTTTATTATTATTTCGAATGGATAAGGAATTTATGCTTTATGTTATCAGCATACCTCAAATATTATCTGGGCTTTTAACCGAAAACCTTCACGCGGTTTCTTCCAGCATGCTTTGCTGCATAAAGAGCCTTGTCAGCTTTTTAACATTTGCTTTAAGCTAGAATGTACTTTTTCTAAAAAATGCAAAACTTTTTCTGCATACTCTTTATCAAATATTTTACC
>Ga0210049_1002670_pt1 | contig 16551 bp, 14 predicted proteins | sample CryGeyCG2014_300_2_FD_183964 | JGI IMG/M metagenome (GOLD analysis project Ga0210049, IMG submission 183964) | Groundwater microbial communities from aquifer - Crystal Geyser CG06_land_8/20/14_3.00 (SPAdes) (version 2) | ecosystem: Environmental > Aquatic > Deep subsurface > Groundwater | place... | reverse complement strand
TAACATGTATCCCTCGCTTAAGCACTTGAAAATTTCTTCGGAATTTTCTGCGTAAGCTTCGGGATTAATTCGCTCAAACAACTTACGAACACTTTCGTTGCGTAAGTTGTGGGCTCATTAAAGTTTATGAGCCGGGATCAATTGATAACATGTATCCCTTGCTTAAGCACTTGAAAATTTCTTCGGAATTTTCTGCGTAAGCTTCGGGATTAATTCGCGCTGATAACTTACTCACACTTTCAGTGTTCGTAAGTTATGCGCTCATTAAAGATGAGACTATCTAAATTTTTATCGTTAACTACTTTCGCTACCTGCTTTTGTCTTCTATACGTTTATCAGCAGACAGAGATATTCCGTTTTGCTTATATCGGCGAGAAGAAATCCGCCGCATTCCACGATTTTCTTGATAAAAATGCTATGTTAAGGTATAATATAAACAAGAAAACTTCTCTGGTGCTTATTGACAATAGAGTCTCGGGCTACGCCAATTTCGAGATGCCAGATAGTTATCGTGTAGTAAAATTGGCCAATCCTTCGGAAGGTTTAAGGATAGCGAAGCAACCTCGCACTTTGAAGCTGAAAAACATAGCAACCTCGCTTTTTGGTATCAAAAGACAGGCTGAAGCAAGAACCATTGGCCGTCCTTAATTTCGCCGGTAAAACTTAATTATTAAAAAGTAGGTAGTATGCAGTAGGTAGGCATGAGGTTGTAACCTACATACTAACTACTACATGCTGAATTAATATAACGTGTGTATATAGTTAATTATCGCCGCAGAGTGAATGCGGTATTTTTATTCTTCTTTGTTTTTCTAATATTCTGCATAGCCCGCCTATTTTTTATCCAGCTTTTCCGAGGAAATTACTTTTCAGAAATCGCCCAGAAACAGCACAATCTGTTTGTAGAGTTAGAACCCCGCCGCGGTACAATATACGATTTGAATCTTAAGCCGCAAGCAGTAAATGTGTCCGTAGATTCGCTCTATACCTCTCCCAATGCAATACGAGATAAGGACAAAGAGGCAATCATCAGACAACTCCTGCCTATATTAAATGTAGATTATGCTTATTTAAAAGACAGACTATACCGTAAAAAGTCTTTTATATGGCTGGCCAGGAAGTTAAGCCCATTGCAGAGCGAGGCAATCAGGAGGCTCAATATAAAAGACCTGGATTTTATTAAAGAGAGTAAACGTTCTTATCCAAACAGCTATCTTGCCAGCCACATCATTGGTTTTTGCGGGTTAGATAATACGGGATTGGAGGGTCTTGAATTATGCTATGACTTCTATCTGAAAGGTACGCAAGGCTGGGCCTTAATTTTAAGAGATGCGCGTCAGAAGAAATTGGACTTTGAGCAAAAAATGGCCATACCTTGCGACGGTTATAATTTAATACTGACTATTGATGAAGTAATCCAGTATATTGCCGAAAAAGAACTTGATAAAGCATTTAAGGTCTATCGTGCCAAAGGCGCAAGTCTAATTGTTATTGACCCGCATACAGGGGCAATCCTTGCGATGGTAAATCGGCCTACATTTGATTTGAATCAATATAATAACATTGATAAGGATAGGAGGCGCAATCGTTCGATTTCTGATTTGTTTGAACCGGGCTCGTCATTTAAAATAGTTACTGCCTCAGCTGCATTAGAGGAGAAGAAAGTAGTTGAAGAAGATAAATTCTTCTGCGAAAATGGTGCTTATCGAGTAGGGGGGCATATATTAAAGGATCATCGGCCGCACGGCTGGCTTAGTTTCAGGGAGGTCATTGAGCAGTCAAGTAATATCGGTACAACCAAGGTTGCGCAGATTTTAGGCCCGGACCTTCTTTACCGATATGTAAAACTCTTTGGTTTTGGCGCAAAATCAGGGATTGACCTGCCGGGTGAAATTACAGGTATGATTAAAGAGCCGCGATTCTGGTCTAAGACATCTATCGGGGCAGTGCCTATCGGACAAGAGGTAGGTGTGACGGCATTGCAGTTAGTATCTGCTATATCGGTAATTGCTAATGGCGGGCAACTTATGAAACCTTATATTGTTAAGGAAGTCAGAGATAAAAGCGGTGAAATAATTAAATCATTTTCGTCCACCGTGGTGCGCAAGGTCATATCTGGTGATACCGCCAACAGAGTTAAGAAAATCCTTACGGGAGTAGTAGAAGAAGGTACAGGCAAATTAGCAAAAATTACAGGTTTTACCGCTGCCGGTAAAACCGGAACAGCGCAGAAGTTAGAACCCAACGGAGCTTATTCACATAATAAATTCGTGGCTTCTTTTATTGGTTTTGCTCCTGCAGAAGACCCGATTATCGCTATTGTTGTTGTAGTTGATGAACCGCGGCCTTATTACTTTGGAGGAGTGGTAGCTGCGCCTGTATTTAAAAATGTCGCCGGTGATGTTTTAAGGTATCTTAAGGGGAAACATTTTATAAATGAAATTCTGGCATTAAATGAGCCCCGTTAGAAACGTAAATCTAAAGCGGGGACACAACAAAATTATTTGGAAAGGTAGGTTTCTAACGGGGTGAGAGCAAAAGAGCTAATTGAATCTTTAGGTAGCCGCTACCTCTCTTTTGGTTTTGATGATTTTGAGGTGAGAGGTATAAGCTGTAATTCAAACGAGGTTTGCGATAATTTTATTTTTGTGGCTATAGAAGGCACGCATATAGACGGGCACAGGTTTATTAAAGAAGCAATAGAGAGGGGGGCAAAGGCAGTTATAGTTCAGACACCAAGACACCAAGACACCAAGACACCAAGAAAAGTAACTTTTATAAGAGTTAAAGACACACGTAAGACTTTGGCAAAATTAGCAGCACAATTTTACAGAAATCCTTCTTCCAAATTGAAGGTTATCGGCATTACCGGAACCAATGGCAAGACCACTATAACTTATCTCATTGAGTCATTACTAAAAGAAGCGGGCTTTCTACCTGCGGTCATAGGTACGGTTAATTACCGTTTTAAAGATAGAATCATTCCTTCTAAGAATACCACCCCCGGCCCCATAGAACTTCAGTCTTTTTTAGCCGATACGGTGCAGGAAGACATCAATTATGTAATTATGGAAGTTTCATCGCATGCCCTCACTCAAGATAGGACTGCAGGCGTAAATTTTCAATCTGCTATTTTTACTAATTTAACTCAAGATCATTTGGATTATCATAAAACATTAGAAGATTATTTTCAGGCCAAAGCAAAACTTTTTAAAGATATGAATCACGGCACATTTACGGTTATTAATAATGACGATGAATACGGCAAGAGGCTTAAGGGAATGATTAAAGGCCCAGAAATAATTACCTACGGCATAGAAAATAAGGCTGATATTACAGCTTGTGATATAAAACTTGATATTTCACATACAGAATTTATATTAAGAGCGATTAAAAAAGAAATAAACTTTAAAACCAGGCTTATCGGGCGCCATAATATTTATAATATATTAGCAAGTTTTGCCTGGGCTTTTAAAGAAGGCCTGGATCAGAAGGTTGTCAAGTCTGCATTAGAAAGGTTTAATTTTATTCCGGGCAGGCTCGAGAGGATAAACTGCAGAAAAGATTTTTCGGTCTTTGTAGATTATGCCCACACAGAAGATGCACTTACCTGTGTCATTAAGGCTTTAAGACAAATATCCGGCAATAGAATTATTGTTGTATTTGGATGCGGCGGTGAACGCGATAAAACCAAAAGGCCAAAGATGGGTTATGCAGCTTCTGAATTAGCTGATTATGTGATTATTACCAATGACAATTCTCGTTCTGAAGACCCGCAAAAGATAATAGAAGATATTAGAAAAGGCATAAGAAAAAATAACTATTCTATTATTCCCGACCGCAAAGAGGCAATAAGAAAATCTTTATCTATGGCTGGGGCAGGAGATATAGTATTGATAGCGGGTAAAGGCCATGAGAATTACCAAATATTAAAGAATCAAACTGTTCATTTTGATGACCGTGAGGTTGTAAAAGAATGTTTAATGAGCGCATAACTTACGGAACACAAAGTGCGACGTAAGTTATTTGCGCGAATTAACCCCGACAGCTGCAAGAAAATTTGGAACAAATTTTCGAAGCGTTTTGCTGTCGGGATAGTTTGGCCGCATAACTTACGGAACACAAAGTGCGACGTAAGTTATTTGCGCGAATTAACCCCGACAGCTGCAAGAAAATTTGGAACAAATTTTCGAAGCGTTTTGCTGTCGGGATAGTTTGGCCGCATAACTTATGGGAGTAGCTATTTTAACTTGCTCCGACATAAGTTATGTGTGTGAATTAAACCCCTCACCCAGTTACTACGTAGAGTCGCTACTACGTATCTGGGTGAGGGGTAAGTTCACAGACGCCCTACGGGCTACGACTTACGTCAAAAATGAATTTTTCACAGATTCACACAGATTTTTTAAAGATACACACAGATTCTCTCGTCGATATCAGTGTGAATCTTTCTTTTATCTGTGTGTATCTTATAGTCAAAGGATTAAATATTCTTAACATACTTGTGTACAATAAGTTACAATAATAAAATATTAAAAAATAGTCAAAAATTAACATAGTAGTGTCCGTAAGTCGTCTGTTCACTTATGTTTAAAGTCTTTGAATTATTAGAAGCCACCAAAGGCCGGTTAATAAACCAGGGGTGGGATATAAGTATTAGAGGCATCTCTATAGATTCCAGGACAATTCATCCTCAAGATGCCTTTATTGCTATAAAAGGAATTAATTTTGACGGACACGATTTCATTGGCGAAGCAGTTAAAAAAGGGGCAAGCTGTGTAATAAAAGAGTCGGTGAGCAAGGCAGGAGACAAAGCCAATAAAGTAACTTTTATAGAAGTCCGGGATACCGTAAAGGCGCTCGGAGACATTGCTCGATTCCAGCGCAAGAAATTCAATATCCCTGTTATTGCAGTTACGGGAAGCAATGGTAAGACTACTACTAAAGAAATGATTGCCCATGTATTATCTGGAAAATTTAAGGTCCTGAAGAATGAGGGGACAAAAAATAATCAGATAGGCCTGCCTCTCGCTTTACTTAGCCTTAAGAGTTCCTATGATATTGTAGTCCTGGAAGTGGGTACAAATCATTTTGGTGAAGTCGAATATCTCACTAGGATATGCCAACCGAATATAGGCATAATTATTAATATCGGCCCCAGCCACCTTGCAAATCTTGGTGATTTAGGTGGGGTTTTTAGAGAAAAGTACAAGATGGTAGAAAATTTAGAGAAACCATATATCGGCATATTGAATGCAGACGATAATTTATTAAAGAGAAAAATATCCGCCAAACATAAAAAAGCGATTATTCTAGGTTTTGGCATGAAAAACCCTTGCGATTTTTTTGCTACAGATGTGAGAAGTTTTAATGAGAAAATAGAATTCTCGGTCAATAAAAAATATAAATTTACCCCGTTAGATAGGCGTAGTAGAATAAATGATGTATACCGCCATCTAACGGGGTTTACATTAAAGACCCCGGGGTATTATAATATTTATAATGCATTAGCTGTTATAACAGTAGCGCGAATCTTCGGTATTGCATATAAAGATATCATCTTAAGGTTTAATACTTTTGACTTTCCGCAAAGCAGGCTTAAACTTAAGGAAGTAAACAGTGTAAAATTTATTGATGATACATATAATTCTAACCCGCTCTCTTTAAGACAGGCTTTAGATGTACTTGCTAATTTTAAGACTTCGGGGAGGAAGATTTTTGTTATGGGAGATATGTTAGAATTAGGAAGTTATGAAAAATCATTTCACTATCAAGCTGGCCAAGATGCAGCTGGATGTTGCGATGTGCTTATCACAGTAGGCAATTTATCTAAACTGGCAGCTAAGGCAGCTATGGCTTGCCGTTTTGATAGCAAGAATATATTTATCTGCCAAACCGTTACTGAGGCGCGTAAGATTTTATTTAATAGGTTTTCGCTAAAGAAGGGTGACCTTGTGTTGGTTAAGGGCTCTCGCCTGATGAAGATGGAAGAGATCTTCAAGAGCTAATATGCTATATCATTTATTTTACCCCCTACACGATATAATATCTTTTTTTAATATCTTTCGTTACATTACCTTTCGCGCGGCAATGGCAACTATAACTGCTTTTCTTATCAGCATAATTCTGGGCCCAATAATAATAAAATTCCTTACCCAGTTAAAGATAGGTGAAAATATAAGGAAAGAAGACAGCGCCAAATTATACGAATTGCATAGCAGAAAACAGGATACGCCAACCATGGGCGGAATATTGATATTGTTGGCAATATTATCAGCTACATTACTTTGGGCGGATATTTTTAACAGATACATAATCCTGGTTTTATTTAGTACGGTTTGGTTAGGGATAACCGGATTTATTGATGATTATCTAAAGCATATAAGAAAAAAATCTAAAGGTTTGACTGCTGCTTCAAAATTCACCAGTCAAATTATATTGGGCCTGGTATTAGGCATCATACTTTTTTTAACTCCGCAAAACAGCACCAAGATTGATATGCCCTTTTTGAAAGATGTATCTTTAGAGCTGGGTATTTTTTATATCTTGTTTGTCATTATAGTGCTCACAGGGTCTTCTAATGCTGTAAACCTTACTGATGGTTTAGATGGTTTAGCCATAGGAACTGTAATTATGGTAGCCCTGGCCTTTAGCGTTTTAAGCTATGTGTCGGGAAATATAAGATTTAGCAGTTATCTTTTCATACCTTATATTAAAGGCAGCGGCGAATTAACAGTGTTTTGCGCAAGTATTCTAGGAGCAGGCCTGGGTTTCTTATGGTTTAACTGTTACCCGGCCTCTATTTTTATGGGAGATGTAGGTTCTTTGGCTTTGGGTGGCGCCCTTGGGACAACTGCTTTATTGATAAAGAAAGAACTACTCCTGGTAATTGTAGGTGGGATATTTGTTCTGGAGGCTTTATCGGTAATCTTACAGGTGGTTTCCTTTCGTCTTACCAAGAAGCGCATATTTAGAATTGCTCCTTTACACCATCATTTTCAATTCCTCGGCTGGCCAGAGACTAAAGTGATTGTAAGATTCTGGATTCTGGCGGCCTTGCTTTCGCTTTTCACAATAGTTACTTTAAAGATAAGATAAGCGAGGGCATAAGTTATGCCTGCCTGGCCGGTGAGGCAGGGTAAGTTATGTGCCCATTAAATGAAAAATAAAGATTATTTTAAACAGAGAAAAGTTACTGTAGTGGGAATGGCGCGCTCTGGTTTTGCCTCGGCTAATTTGCTCTATGATTTGGGTGCAGATGTCAGCGTGACGGATAATCAGGATAACGATTCCACGCGAACGTACGCCTCGCAACTAAGAGCAAAAAATATAAATCCCGTTAGAAACACCACGCAGACAAATTCTAACACAACAGTTTCTAACGGGATAAAGATTGAAATAGGCAAACACTCGCAGGATTTTATAAGAGGTAAAGATCTCATTGTTGTTTCTCCGGGCATACCAGACACTGCATTACCTATAGTCTTAGCCAGGCAATTCCAAATACCGATAATAAGTGAGATAGAACTGGCTTGGATTTTATGCCCTGCGACCGTAATTGCCGTTACCGGCTCAAACGGTAAGACTACTGTTACGACATTAATCGCTAAGGCACTGGAGGCTGGCGGTGAAAAAGTTTTCACCTTGGGCAATATTGGCAATCCTTTTTGCTCTGAAGTAGAGAAAATGGAGGCGGGTGATTATGTCTCCCTTGAGGTGAGCTCTTTTCAATTAGAGAATATACATGAATTTAAACCAAGGATTGCCCTGTTCCTCAATTTTGGTTGTAACCATCTGGATAGATATAAAAACTTACAGGAATATCTTAAGGCAAAAAAGCGCATATTTATGAACCAGGATAAGTCTGACTATTTAGTTTTGAATTACGACGACCCTACGGTTAAGAAACTCGCCAGAGAAACAAAGGCCAAGGTAGTACCTTTTTCGCAAACACAAGATTTAAATCCTAATCAGGCTGCGGTTTTAGCCGTAGCTTCTGTATTAGGTATAAAAAAAGAACTATGTTTAGAAGTATTCAGAGAATTTAAAGGCATCGAGCATCGCCTTGAATACGTCACAGAAATAAACAATATCACCTTTGTCAATGATTCCAAAAGCACAACTGTAGATTCTACTATATGGGCATTTAAAAATATATCTTACCCAATAGTTTTAATCGCAGGAGGTAAAGATAAAGGCAGCGACTACGGTATTATTTCGGATTTAATACGAGAAAAAACAAGAAAGGTTATTTTAATCGGGCAGGCTCGAGAGAAAATAAAAAATGCGCTGAGAGGATTTCTATCTGTCTATGAAGCCTCCACCTTAGAAGAAGCAGTTAATCTTGCCTTTTCTCAGGCCAAATCAGGTGATTGCGTGCTACTTTCACCCATGTGCTCAAGCTATGATATGTTCCATGATTACGAAGAGAGAGGAAAGGTTTTTAAACAGGCAGTCTTTGAGTTAAATAAAGCCATAACTTATGGAGCTCGGAGAGCGACATAAGTTATAAGGCTGAATTTATCCCCGCCGCTTTGCTTCGCTTTGCGAAGCAAAGCGAAGCAGCGGGGATTAATTCGCACTTATAACTTACTCACACTTTTAGTGTTCGTAAGTTATGTGCTCATTGGACATGGCGCGTAATACGAGAATAAATCTTTTTACCATTACCTTTATTCTGATATGTATCGGGATAGTGATGATCTATAGCGCTTCCAGCATTTATGCCTGGGAAAGGTATAAAGACAGCCTCTTTTTCCTAAAAAGGCATTTAAGTTTTCTTATTATCGGCTCAATCCTTACCTTTTTAGTGATGGGTATTGATTATAAAAGGTTTAGGAGATGGGCAAAACCATTATTGGCGGTATCTATTTTATTACTGGTTTTAGTTTTAATTCCTCATATTGGCAGAGAAATTGCCGGCGCCCGGCGCTGGTTCAGAATAAAATTTATCAGTTTTCAGCCTTCGGAATTAGCCAATATTGCCATAATTATTTATATAGCGGATTTCATTACCCGAAAGAGCGACTATATAAAAACGTTCTGGCGGGGCTTCCTTCCGCCAATGTTCATTTTAGGAACCGTGGCACTATTAATTCTTGTACAACCGGATTTGGGAACTGTTTTGGCTCTCGGAATAGTGATATTTATTATGCTTTTTGTTGCTGGCGTGCGTGTATCTTATCTTTTGTCGGTAATCTTGGCAAGCCTACCAATACTGTATATATTGATATTTAATGTTCCTTATCGTAAGGCGCGCATTATGTCGTTTTTAAATCCTTGGCTCGATCCCAAAGGTAGCGGTTTCCAGGTCATTCAATCACAGATTGCCCTGGGTTCAGGAGGGATATTCGGCGTAGGCCTGGGGCATTCCAAGCAAAAATTATTTTATCTACCTGCAGCGCATACTGACTTTATTTTTTCTATAATCGGAGAAGAATTAGGACTATTGGGTACAGTGGGTGTAATAATATTATTGATAATCTTTATTCAACAGGGCCTTAAAATAATAAAGAATGCCGCGGATAAATTTGGTTATTTCCTAAGCCTGGGGTTGGTTCTGATGATTTCTCTAAAAGGCATAATAAATATCGGCGTTTCTTGCGGTATATTGCCTACTAAAGGCTTGCCTTTGCCTTTTATCAGTTACGGCGGTTCTTCTTTTATTTTTGATCTGATCAGCGTAGGCATACTGATGAATATTGCGCGGACTGGAGAATACCCGTGAACCCCGCCCTTTCTAAAAAAGATAGCTTATTGTACAACGGAAGAAAGGGCGGGGTGAAGATTTTAGCTATTACCGGAGCAAGCGGTGGCCATATTTTTCCTACGCTGGGATTTTTAGATACATTAAACAATAAATCCCGCACCTTTCTACCCCAAGAGGCGCTCTATACCAAAAAGGTGCGGGATAAACACAAAGATATAGATGTCATTTTAGTTTTGCCCAAAAAAAGTATCACAAATCAAATAAAAAGTTTTGAATATAAGTTTAATTATATTTCCATATCTTCTATTAAATTAGGGTTTGACTTTAGAAATTTCAGCGCTATATTAAGGTTTTTTAAAGGGTCTTGGGAAAGTCTGATTATACTCTTGACATTTAGGCCTGATGTCGTAGTCGGATTTGGCAGTTTAGTTTGTATCCCGATGATTTTATTTGCCTGGCTCTTTAGGATAAAGACGTTAATACATGAGCAAAATGTAATCCCTGGCCGGGCTAACAGGTTCTTAGGCCTATTTACGGATAGAATAGCTATTTCCTTTGCGCAAACCTGCGATTATTTTAAAGATTACAAAAGAAAGGTAGTTCTTACTGGCAATCCCATACGCAAGGAATTAAGCCGAATAGATAAAAATAAAGCCTTAGATTTTTTCGGCTTTAATAGTGACAAATTTACGATACTGGTAATGGGAGGAAGCCTTGGCAGTCAGAGAATTAATTTTGCGTTCTTAAGAGCTGTGTCCGCGATGCCTGATAAGTCTAGCTTTCAGGTTATTCACCTTGCAGGAGCGCAAGACTTCGATTTCTTGAAGAACAGTTACGAAGATTCGAATATCAATTCCCGCTTATTTAATTTCTTAGGGCCTATGCAATATGCATATAGCGTTTGCGACCTGGTTATTTCCCGTTCCGGGGCAACTACAATTGCAGAGTTAATATTTTTTGGTCTGCCTGCAATACTTATTCCTTACCCTTTTGCTTACAGGCATCAAATAGCCAATGCCAAAGTTTTAGAAACAATAGGCTCGGCGATTATAGTCCAAGATAACAACTTAGACAGCGATATATTGAGTAAGAATATAGAGGAGCTTATCAATAATCCTGAAAGAATTAAAGCCATGCGTTCCTATTATGATAATATTCCCCGGCTCAATGCAAATGATTTGTTGGTTGAGGCTGTATTAACTCTAAGTGAGGACATAAGTTATTCGTCCAAACTATCCCGACAGCAAAACGCTTCGAAAATTTGTTCCAAATTTTCTTGCAACTGTCGGGGTTAATTCGCGCAAATAACTTACGTCGCACTTTGTGTTCCGTAAGTTATGCGCTCATTAAGTTAAATGAGAAGATGTATTTTATGGTGTAGGAAAGTATTTTATACTTTCCTAACCACTGAAAATCGCACATTAGAGTTATCGCCGAAGGCGATTTTCTTGACCGTCGCGATATTTTGTCTATGGTTGTCTTTTACCTTAGCCAATACCAATGATTGGTCTGTTGTAAAGAGCACACATTTTATTGTATATTATAAAAATGCACCGGGAGATTTTATAGAACAGCTTATAGAGAAATCTGAATATTACTACGACAAGATAGCTGATGATTTAGGATTCAGAAGATTTGATTTTTGGCTCTGGGATAACCGGGCCAAGATTTATATCCACGATGACGCTAAAGCTTATCAGACTGCTACGAACCAGCCTGGTTGGTCTGTAGGGTGTGCTATAATAAAAGAAAAGGTAATACACACGTTTCCTTATGCAAAAGGATTCTTCCAGACAACCCTTCCTCATGAAATGGGGCACATCATTTTCAGGGAATTTGTAGGTTTTGATAATCAGGCTGTACCTATCTGGTTAGATGAAGGGGTTGCCTCTTATCAGGAGAATTTAATATATTCAATGGCACATAAGTTGGTAATAGAGGCGATTGCTACAAATAAATTCGTCAATTTAGAAAATCTTTCTAAAATTAACCCCCAGTTAATAAAGGATAACGAATCGGCACTCCTGTTTTATGCCGAGGCAGTAAGTATGATAGATTATATGGTGAAAGAATTCGGTAAGGATAATTTTATCCTCTTCTGCCAGAATTTAAGAGATAAAGCGGATTTAGAAAGGGCAATAAGCTATGCCTATCCTTTTAGAAATATTCAGGAGTTGGATCAGGCCTGGCAGAAATACATTCTTAATAAATAACAGCATGTTTAAAATCCCAATAATTACCAATAAATACCAAATCCCAATGAAATCCCAAATCCCAATCTCTAATTATTGTTTTGGTAATTGGAAATTGGACATTCATTGGTATTATTGGTATTTATTGGATATTGGAAATTAGAAATTTAATGTTTGCATATAATACGAACGCATTAAATATTCTTACATTAAAGAATGCAATCTTTATTCACAGATGGGCACAGATTAAAAGAAACAGATGGGCACAGATAAAATCTATCTGTGCTAATCTTGCCTGTCTGCCGACAGGTAGCTGGCTTCTCATCTGTGCTAATCTGTGCAATACAATATGTAAATTTATTTATTTCGTTTGTATTAGTTTATGAAAGAAGATAGACATTATCATTTAATCGGTATAGGCGGTATTGGAATGAGCGGGATTGCCCAGTTACTTTTACGCAAAGGGTTCAAAGTAAGCGGTTCGGATTTGAAGGAAAATAAAATCACAGAAGAACTTAAAGAATTGGGGGCAGATATATTTATCGGGCACAATCCTCTAAATATTCAAGGCGCTGATTTAATTGTTTATTCCTCTGCAATTGGCGAAGAGAATCCTGAGATGAGAGAAGCAAAAAGACAGGGCATCCCTTTGATAAAGAGGGCAGAGGCTTTAGCGCGTCTTATGAAGGATGAGACTGTCATTACAGTTACAGGCAGCCACGGCAAGACCACAACTGCCTCTCTTGTATCTTATCTTTTATTGCAAGCAGGGCTTTCTCCTACGGTAGCGGTAGGCGGTGTTTTAAGGAACATAGAGACTAATGCCCGTTTAGGAACGGGTGAATTTTTTGTAGCAGAAGCAGATGAATCTGACGGTTCTTTTTTATATTACCGGCCTAAATATTCTATAATTACGAATATAGATTATGAGCATCTTGATTACTATAAGGATTTTAGAAATGAGATTGCTACTTTCGGTGAATTCATAAATAATACGCAGGATAACGGTTGTGTGTTTGCTTGCAGCGATGATATAAATCTAAAGGGTATATTCAAAAATTATAAGAATAAATATGTACTCTTTGGCCTGGAAGCCGGTGCCGATGTATATCCTAAGAATATCCGGATAAAAGGCCTGTCTTCGGAATTTGATTGTTTTTATGGAAATAAATTTATAGATAGATTTTATTTGGCTTTGGGAGGCCGGCATAATATCTCCAATGCCCTTTCGGTTATTGCTTTGGGATTAGAATTGGGGATAGAATTAAGATTTATAAAAGAGACGCTCAAGCATTATAAAGGTGCTAAGAGAAGGCTGGAAATTAAATTTGACAATAAGGAATATTTGCTCATCGACGATTATGCGCATCATCCTGCAGAGATAAAAGCAACGCTTTCTGCGTTAAAGAGCTTAAAATTTAACCGGCTTATTGCCGTATTTCAGCCGCACCGTTATACACGCACAAAATTACTTTCCGACGAATTTGGCAAGAGTTTTGATTTAGCCGATTATATTATCGTGACAGATATATACGCTGCAGGTGAACGGCCACAAGAGGGAGTAAGCGCCAGGCTTATATATGATAAAATAAAAGAGCGCTTACCGGATAAACAAATATATTTTCTAGCCAAGGAAGAAATAGTTGCACATATTTTAAAAATTATGAAGCCGCACGATTTGCTGATTACCTTAGGAGCGGGCGATATTGTAAAAATTTGCGATGAATTGGTGGAGAAATTTAAATCCCGTTAAAAATAAGACTATTATTCGGGGGGAGATTTTTAACGGGATAAAGGGAAAAATTAGGTTAGCAGAACCGCTAAAAAATCATACGACCTTTAAAATCGGCGGCCCGGCTAAATTTTTTATTGAACCCAAAGATGCAAATGATTTAAAATTATTGCTTAGTTTAGTAAAAAGATATAATTTGCCCATTTTCGTCATCGGTAGAGGCAGCAATCTTTTAATCAGTGATAAAGGAATAAACGGCGTAGTTCTACGCTTAAATGCACCTTATTTCAAAAAGTTATCTTATAGAAATAATTATCTTAATGTAGGAAGCGGTGTTTCACTTAGCAAAGTTGTTCTGTTTGCCGGAGAGTACGGCTTATCAGGCGCAGAATTTTTAGCAGGAATTCCCGGCACAGTAGGCGGGGCCTTAGCGATGAATGCAGGAATATTGGAAAAAGTTCATAGTTCAGAGTTCATAGTTCATAGTATGGGGGATTTGGTAGAAACGGTTACGGTGATGGATTATAATGGCAAAATAAAGACCCTGCATAAAAAAGATATAGAGTTTGGCTACCGCAAGTCCAGTCTATCAAAATATATCATTTTAGGTACGGCCATAAGATTGGCAAAAGAAAACAAAAAGAGAATCAAGGAGAGAATAAAAAAATATATTAATTATCGAAAGTCTACTCAGGATTTATCTAAACCCTCCGCAGGCTGTATCTTTAGAAACCCAAAAGGACATTCTGCTGGTAGGTTGATAGATTTATGCGGTTTAAAAGGTAAAAGGATTCAAGATGCCGGCGTGTCTTTGAAACACGCTAATTTTATCTTAAATCTGGAGAATGCGGCCTCCAGAGACGTTTTGCAATTGATGGATTTAATAAAACAAGAAGTCAGAAAAAAATTTAATATTGATTTAAAACCGGAAATAAAGACTTGGCAATGAACTCACGAACTCACGAACTCACGAACTCACGAATTCAACGAAGCTTTGGCAAGGTCGGCGTGCTCATGGGCGGCCCGTCTACAGAAAGAGAGATATCGCTAAAATCCGGCAAAGCAGTGTCCGAGAGCTTAAACCAGGCAGGACTGAAAGTAGCCGCTATTGACATAAAAACAGACGGGAAAGAGGAGAATATACGTTTAATAAAATCTCATGGAATAGATGCCGCCTTTATCGCTCTGCACGGCCGTTTTGGCGAAGATGGGCAAATACAGGAGATTCTGGATACCTTAAAGATTCCTTATACAGGTTCAGGTGCTGTGGCTAGTAGACTGGCGATGGATAAGATTGCCTCCCGCAAAATATTTGAGGCATCCGGTTTAGCTGTTCCAAGATACAAAGCAGAAGACAAACTTTCTTATAATGCAAATTGGAAAACTCATCACAATGATTTCACTCTGCCTCTGGTGGTAAAGCCAGCTTCGCAGGGTTCAAGCATCGGCTTATCTATTGTTGAAAGAGAAGAAGAGCTGTATAAGTCAGTGGATTTGGCTTTCAGTTTTGACGAAAGAATAATTATCGAGGAATATATAAAGGGCAGAGAAATAACCGTGGGCATATTAGATGAAAAGGCTTTGCCTGTAATAGAGATAATTCCCAAAAAAAGATTTTTTGATTACGAAGCTAAATATCAGGCGGGAATGACAGACTATGTAGTGCCTGCAGAGTTAGAAGATGAAATCGCCCAAAATGCGCAGGAGGCAGGTTTATCGGCACATAAACTGTTAGGTTGTTATGGCTGCTCCAGAGTTGATATGATTTTAAGCGACGATAATATTCCTTTTGTTTTAGAAATTAATACCATCCCCGGGCTTACCGCAACTAGCCTCTTGCCCAAAGCTGCAAAGGTGGTGGGAATAGATTTTTCTCAATTGTGTATTAAATTAATTAAACTCGCCTATGACAAAGCACAAAATAAACCTGCCGATTAAATTAGCAATCTTAGGTCTAACAATTTTTATTGTGCTGGTTTTTATTATAGGATATCTCGGAGCGGCCTTAAAAAATTTAGATTATTTTAAGATAAAGTATATTGTTGTTAACAAGCCGGAAGAAACCTTTGATTTTTCGTATCTTTTAGGCCGTAATATCTTTCATATTGACTTAAAGAAAGAATCGCGGTATATATCAGAACTATACCCGGTTTATAAAAATATCAGGTTATTCAGGATTTTGCCTAACCGTTTATTTATAGGTTTTACAGAGCGCAAACCCCTTGCCTATGTAAAGCTGTATCGATACTTTTGTGTGGATAGCGCCCTGGTATTGTTTGATTTACCACAAGGGCGAGAAGCTGAGGATCTGCCGGTTATTATAGGTTTAGAAAGAAAGATTTTAGGGCCAAAGCCCGGTAAACAATATAAAATTAAAGAATTAATTGTCGCTTTAAATATTATAAAAGAAATAGAAATAAATAACTTGTTAAAAAAATATAAAATTGAAAGAATCGATGTAGCAAATCCTGCTAATATATCATGTTTTATCCAGCTGTCAGATTATCTCAAAGGGCAAGTAGTAACGGATTTCAAAGCCTTAGAAGTTAAGATTGGACAAGATGATATTGGCGATAAGATTCAAGTTCTGGCAGGATTATTTGCTCAGTTGGGTGACGATATAAGCAATATAAAATATATTGATTTAAGGTTTAAGGAACCGGTAATAAAGTTTAACGAGGGCAAGAGTTAGGCGAATGCGATGAGACTAACTCTTATGTCCGAGTTAACCCCCCACCACTTTCGTGTTTAGCTTACGCTATAGTGAAAGTGGTGGGGGGTTTAATTCGCAGACGACCTACGGTCTACAACTTACGTCGTTTCACTCCGTAAGTTGTCTGGCCGAACTATCCCGACAGCAAAACGCTTCGAAAATTTGTTCCAAATTTTCTTGCAGCTGTCGGGGTTAATTCGCAGAC
>Ga0210049_1002667_pt1 | contig 16560 bp, 20 predicted proteins | sample CryGeyCG2014_300_2_FD_183964 | JGI IMG/M metagenome (GOLD analysis project Ga0210049, IMG submission 183964) | Groundwater microbial communities from aquifer - Crystal Geyser CG06_land_8/20/14_3.00 (SPAdes) (version 2) | ecosystem: Environmental > Aquatic > Deep subsurface > Groundwater | place... | reverse complement strand
TGAAAAAGTCAAGTGTTTTTTTAAGATTTTTAAAAAATTTTCAGGCAGGTAAAGTAGAAAAAATTGGGTTGAAATGAAGGTTAGTTGGAAAGTTTGTAGACGAAACTTAGTTCTTAAATGAGCTTATTACATTATGTTAAAATACTCAGCGCAGAATTTTTTGTTTTTAATTGGCTATTTAGTTTCCGAAATACATCGTTAATTAAAGAATTAAGATTCAGGGATAGTTTTTTTAAAAAACAATATAATAAAATTATCTTTTTAATTTTATCTATATTTTTTAGTATTCTTTTATTAGCCTTTTTTTTATTATTATTTGGGGTAAGGGAATAGAAAAAATGGGAGCGTTTCATATGTGTGCCAAAGAGAATAATGGGGACGGGGGTAATTAAAAATCTCTACTTAAAAGCAATTACCGGAGTATTGACAAACCTTATTTTGTTTGATACCCTACCTTAAAATAAAAAAATTCACAACAATCATTTTCTACTTGACAAAAGTATATTTTTAAGATACACTTAACTTTATGAGGGTACTATCTGAACCCATTACTTTTGATTGGGATAAAGGCAACATTGAAAAAAACTTGGTTAAACATAACGTAACAAACAAAGAGGCAGAGGAAGTATTTAGTAATGAGCCATCGTTCATTTTCAAGGACGAGACCCACTCTGTCAGCGAAAAAAGGTATATGATTTGGGGGACGACAAGGGTTGGAAGAAAGTTGTCTATAGTATTTACCATCAGAGCCAAAAAGGTACGAGTGATATCAGCAAGAGATCTACACGCAAAAGAAAGGAGGGAATATGAGAAAAAGATTAAAACCGATACCGAAGTTTAAAAATGAAGATGAAGAAAGAAACTTTTGGGCCAGCGCCGACACTTCCAAGTATTTTGATTGGTCAAAAGCCGAGCGCGTTATTTTTCCGAATCTGAAACCTACTACAGAATCTATCTCATTGAGAATGCCCGAATATCTGCTGGCAAGGATAAGGGAGATAGCAACATCCAGAGATGTTCCTTACCAATCCTTGATAAAAATGTTTCTTTCAGAACGGGTAAGACGGGAATTACGAAGGACTTGACACCGGTATGTGTTTCTGAAAAAACAAAAGTAGCAAGATATATCAATAAAATATGTATATAATTTTAAAATAGAAATAATCAGCCAAGCGGCAATTAAAAATTCCTGCTGAAAAGGTGGGGATTTTTTTTATTGTGTTTTTTGGGAAATTTTGTAAAATGATAAAGAAATCACGAATATGTGGCGCACGAATAAAGGCAAACATCACGAACAAGACACGAATAACGGCAATGTTTTATTCGTGAACATTCGGGATATAATTCGTGATATGTTATTCGTGATTGGTTCAGGGAGGGATTATGGATTGGAGGGTTGTTTTTGTGGAGCCGGTAAAGGTGATGTTGGGCAAGTTCGCCCAGTTCGTTCCGATGTTTGTGGGTTTTCTGGTGATTGTTCTCGTCGGATGGCTGGTTGCGGTTATTCTGAAAAAGGTTCTCGTGAAGATTCTAATTTTTCTGAAAATTGATGCGCTTTCCGGAAAAATTAATCTTTCGCAACTCCTTGAAAAGGGCGGAATAAAATACACCCTTTCGGAAATAATAGGGATTATTTTTTACTGGCTCATTATTTTTATGGCGATAGCGACAGCCATAAACGCACTTGGCCTTACTTCGGTCAGTGCAATTATGGACCGAATGATACTTTATGTCCCGAATATAATTATCGCGATTTTTATTCTGATTTTAGGATTATTTCTATCTTCGTTTTTAAGTTCCGTAATCGTCGCTATGTCCGTAAATGCCGGAATTTCACAGGCAAACATTCTCGGCAAAATCGTATCGGTAGTAATAATTGTATTTTCCGCTATGATTGCGCTTGAGCAATTAAATATTGCCGCCGCGATAATCAACGCCGTCATCACGATAATATTTGCTTCAATTGGACTTGCTTTTGCGCTCGCTTTCGGACTCGGTTCAAAAGACATCGCCGCCAAAATAATATCCGATATAGTTGATGCGTTTAAGAAAAAATAAAGGATATCAAAATTTTTGTTTTCAGTGCTCACTCGGGAAAATGAATACGTTTGCTTTTCTCGCCCGCGCTTGAAAATGATTATTAAAATATGTCAAAAAAATTGTATCTCGTAGTAAGCGATTGTCCGCAGTCGGGAAAAACCGTGGTGTCAACATTTATTGCCTCGTATAAAAAATGCGAGAGGATGTCTTCTTCAGACGCAATTTTAAGCAGGGTTTCTAAATTAGCGGGTATCACCGTAGAGGAAATAAAAAAGCACCGTCTTTCCGACCATAATTTCTGTCGTGCCGAACTTATATCGGTAGGCAACAAAATGGCAGATGATGGTTATCCGCCCGGCGTCGCCTGTCTGGATATGCTTCCTGCTGCCGGTGATGTCGTTATTGACGGTATTCGCCGTGTCTGGGAATTGAACGAAACTATTAAACGGGCAAAAAAAATTGGTTTTGAAGTTTTTGTTATCGGTATTACCCGCCCTGCTGTCATAACAACACAGGACAATACCGAATCGGACCTTTTTAATTTTCTTGATTACAAAATCGTCAACGATAAGGGATTAGGGGAACTTGAAAAAAAAGTTTTGGAAATTCTTGAAAAAATATCTTAAATATGCTATAATGAGAGCGTTGAAAAACCCTGCCACAGAGCCACAGAGAAAATCAGAGGATTCGCAGAGAAAACACCGACGGAAATAATTTCTATGTGTTCTTTCTCTGTGAACTCAGTGCCTCTGTGTCAAAATGACTTTTTCAACAGTGTCATAATATCAAATGGAGGGATTTTTTATGTCGGGACATTCCAAGTGGGCGGGTATTAAACACAAAAAAGCGATTATTGACGCTAAAAGAGGAAAAGTATTTACCAGAATAGGCAGGGAACTTACCATAGCCGCAAAACAGGGAGGGAATCCGGAAAGTAACGCGCGTTTAAGAAAAGCGATTGAAGATGCAAAGGCATCAAATATGCCGACGGACAACATAAAAAAGGCGATTCAACGCGGCACCGGAGAACTGCCGGGTGTGACTTACGAAGAATTTGTCTATGAAGGGTACGGGCCCGGCGGCGTGGCAGTTATGCTGGAGGTTACCACTGATAACAAAAACAGAACCCACTCCGAGATAAAAAAGATTTTTTCGTCGCACGGGGGAAATCTCGGCGATACGGGCTGCGTCGGATGGATGTTCCGGCCGAAAGGATATATAGCGGTTGAAAAATCAAAAGTTAAAGAGGACGAATTGATGAACATTGCTATTGACAGCGGCGCCGAGGATGTGAAGAGCGACGACGAGAGCGTATATGAAATATTTACGGCTTCCTCCGATTTTGAAAAAGTAAAAAAAGCACTTTTAGATAAAAAAATTCCAATTGAAACCGCCGGGAATACGATGCTCCCCTCAACATATATTAAACTTGAAGGCAATGATGCGAGAAAAATGATTGAACTTGCGGATGAACTTGAAGAAAACGACGATGTTAAAAATGTCTATTCAAATTTTGAAATAAAAGATTTGTAACCACAGATTTCACAGATTAACACAGATGACACGAAGTGTCACCCTGAGTGAAACGAAGGGTCTCGTCTTTAACACCAAGATTCTTCGGCTTTGCCTCAGAATGACATTTCTTGTGAAAATCTTGTGGCAATCTTGTGGTTTAAAAAATAAAAATGATTATACTCGGTATTGATCCTGGGCTAGCATCATGCGGCTGGGCGGTGATAGAAGCAATTAAAAATGACGCTCCGCTAAAATTAAAAATTAAAAATTGCGGGGTGATAAAAACACCGCCATCTGAAACATTAGGCAAACGGCTTGTGATAATAAATTTAGAACTTGAAAAAATAATACAGGAATTTAGACCGGTTGTAGCAGCAATTGAAGAAATTTTTTTCGCAAAAAATGTTAAGACAGCAATTACCGTCAGTCACGCCCGCGGTGCTATAGTATTAACCTGCGCCAAAATGGAATTGAGAGTTTGCGAGTTCACGCCTTTACAGATAAAACAGGCGCTTACCGGTTACGGTCAGGCGGATAAAAGTCAGGTCGGTTTTATGGTCAAAAATATTCTCAAATTAAAGGTTCTTCCGAAAGACGATAATACCGTCGATGCCCTTGCGGTCGGAATTTGCTTGGCGCATTCTTATAAAAATTTATGATAGCGCAACTTACAGGCACGCTTGTTTCAAAAAATAAAAACAAAATTGTGGTTGATGTCGGCGGAGTCGGGTATATTCTGACCGTTTCGCTATCAACATTTTCGGAATTACCTTCGGAACATTCTAAAATAAAAATTTTTACATACCAGCACATCAGGGAAAATTCCGTTGAACTTTTCGGTTTTTCGTCGGAGTTTGAAAAAGAACTTTTTCTGCTTTTGATAGGTGTTTCGGGAATAGGTCCGAAAACCGCAACGGATATTCTCTCGGATACTTCACTTGCCGGTTTTAAGAATGCAATTATTTCGCAGGATATAAAAACGATTTCCGGCATCCGCGGTATCGGTAAGAAAACCGCCGAAAAACTTATTTTTGAACTGAAAGACAAAATTCGGGAGTTTCATATTCCTGACGGTAAAATTACGGCCTCGCAGTCGGCAATTGACGATGCAATTGAGGCATTGAAATCACTCGGTTTCACGTATATACAGGCGAAAGAATCAACCGAGCAGGCAGCAACTCGGCTCGGCAAAAATGTTTCAACGCAGGAAATAGTAAAACAGGTGTTAAAAGATTTAGGCAGATAAAAACCAGTTGACAAAATTCTATTTTTGCGTTAGAATACAAACGCAGAAAAAAGGGTTACATAACTAAATTTGTGCTTTAACTAGTTGAGTGGAAAAAGAAAATGGGCAGAAAGATACTTGAAATAATTTTGTCGGGATTATCTGATAAAAATACAAGATTCAATGATTTAAGGAAATTATTGTTATCTTTAGGATTTGCTGAGAGAATAAAAGGCAGTCATCATATTTTCACGAAATCGGGTGTAATAGAGATAATAAATATTCAGCCACTGGATGCTGGTAAATCTAAACCTTATCAGGTAAAACAGGTTAGAAATTTAATCTTGAAATATAAAATTCATGAGGGGGTGTTAAAGAATGGGCAGATATGAAATTATAATTTACTGGAGCAAAGAGGATGAGGCATTTATAGCAGAAGTTCCAGAATTACCAGGGTGTATGGCTGATGGAAAAACTTATGAAGAAGCAGTAAAAAATGCTAAGTTGATAATAAATGAATGGATAGAAACGGCAAAAAAGATTGGCCGAGAAATACCAGAACCCAAAGGAAAGTTAGTTTACGCTTAAACACTTTAATCAGCAAATAAAAACAATTTTCTTGCAAAAAAGATTTGCCGTGATTTAGGTATTGAAAAAGTGTAAATTGATTTTAAGTTTGTTCTTTGATGTAATTTTTGAAAAGGGGGGACGGGAAAAATGGTAGAGATAACACCCGAATAAAAGCAGAAGATTTATGAGGAAGAAAAAGCGAGAGTATCGGCAAAAGCAAAAGCGGAAGATGAGTTAAAAAAAGCGAAAACAAAAAAAGGATGTCTTGGGTGCCTTGGGGTTATTGCTCTATTTATAATAATTGGAGTCATAGCAGGATTATTTACGACATCAACTGGAAAAAAAGAAGAAAAAATTTTAGATATTTTAGAAGTTAGAGTTTGTTCTAAGATTGCAACTATAAGAGTTGGTCCTGGAACAAATTATAGAAAAGATGGAACCGGCTCACTAATTAAAGGAGAAAAATTGTATGTTTTGAGAGATGAAAACGGTTGAGTCAAATTCAGAGTGACTAAAAAAGATGTGGGTTGGAGTGGATGGGTAGAAAAAACTTTGACAATTCCCTGGGAAAAATATGAAAAAGAGAAAGTATCTCAATGGCTTAATAATACTGTTAATAGTGTAGATGGTTATAAAAGAATTGGTCTTTCTGGTGACAAAAAGACATTAACAATTACAGTTTCTGATGCGTGGTATTCCACACCTAAATTCCAAAAAGAGCGAATAATGGAACAAACAGGAAAACAATTTGCAGGTTTCTCTGCACAAATGGGTTGGAGGGGAGAAACTCCAGACGTAGACGATTATCCTACTGTTATCTTTCAAGATATAGAAGGCAAACGAATCGGTAAGCATTCTACTTTTGGAACAAAAATTTATGAATAGGTTTTTTCATAAATAATGAGGACGGAGGGAATTACTACTCAGAGCGGAATATACTTTACATTGGTGAAGCACTTCGTCTGTCACCCTGAGTGGAACGAAGGGTCTCGCATTTTAACATCGAGATTCTTCGCCTTCGGCTCAGAATGACATCCTTTTCATGTAAAGTATTTTATGCTCCCCTTAGTAAAAGAGTTTGAGATGACGGAGAATATTTCGAAGAGATGCTGAAACGAGTTCAGCATGACACTGCGTGTCAGATTGCTTCGTTTCACTCGCAATGATAGATTAAAAATCCTCAACGGAAGTCGCATAGCAATGCGACCGCTACAAGCAAGTTGATTTACATCAACCGCTACAAGTGAGGATTTTTTTATTGCTATTTTTTTTAAAATTTTGTAAAATAAAATTATATGACAAAGAAAAATATAATTGTTAATGTTCCAGAAGCAAGGATTGAAAAAAGAATTTTTGTAATCAGAGGTAAAAAAGTAATGCTTGACCGTGATTTAGCAGAACTTTATAGTGTAGAAACACGCCAATTAAAAAGACAGGTCAGAAGGAACATTGAACGGTTTCCAGATGATTTTATGTTTGAATTAACGAGAGCCGAGTTGGAAAATTGGGTGTGCCAATTTGGCACACCCAAAGATAAAATGGGATTAAGATTAAGACCTATGGTTTTTACAGAACATGGAATTTTAATGCTTTCATCAGTATTAAATAGTAAAAAAGCAATTCAAGTCAATATCCAGATTATGCGGATATTTACAAAAATCAGAGGAATGGCATTAACATATGAGGATTTGAGACAGAAAATAGAAAGTATGGAACGGAGATATGATATGAAATTCAGGATTATTTTTGACGCAATAAAAGATGAATTACCATCACCTGGCGAGGCATAATTTATGGATGATTTAGAAGAAAGGATTGTTTCAAGAAGTGCCATTGAGGAAGAAGAAAAGATTGACTACACTTTACGCCCGCAATCTTTGGACGAATTTGTCGGGCAGGAAAAACTTAAAGAAAATCTGAAAATTTTTATTTCCGCCGCAAAAAAAAGGAAAGAGCCACTTGACCACTGCCTTTTTTATTCGCCTCCGGGACTCGGCAAAACAACCCTTGCAAATATTATCGCACACGAAATGGGTGTAAATATAAAATCCACATCGGGTCCGGTTATGGAAAAGGTCGGCGACCTTGCCGCAATTCTTACCAATCTTTCATATGGCGATGTTTTTTTTATAGATGAAATTCACCGTCTCAACAGAGTTGTTGAGGAGTCGCTTTATCCGGTTATGGAGGATTTCAAACTTGACATTATAATAGGGCAGGGCCCCTCGGCAAAAACAATCAAACTGGATATTCCGAAGTTCACTCTTATAGGTGCGACCACCCGCGCAGGACTTTTAACCTCTCCGTTAAGAGAGAGATTCGGAATTTCGGCACACATTGATTTTTACTCGGTTGATAACCTCAAGGATATTTTAGTCCGTTCCGCAAAAATTCTTGGCATTAAATCGGATAAAAACGGTATTGAACTTATCTCAAAAAGGAGCCGCGGAACGCCGAGAATTGCCAACCGGCTTTTAAGACGTCTGCGTGATTTCGCAGATATGAAAACTCATGGCGTGATAACAGGTGAACTTGCCGAACTGGCTTTGAAGTCGCTCGGAATTGATTCGGAGGGATTGGACGACATAGACAGAAAAATTCTACTTACGATTATTGAAAAATTTTCGGGAGGCCCCGTCGGTGTGGAAACAATCGCGGTTGCAATTTCCGAAGAGACGGATACCGTAACCGATGTATATGAGCCGTATCTTATTCAGGCAGGTTTTCTGGCGAGAACGAACCGCGGAAGAATTGTCACGGAACTTGCATATAAACATTTGGGGATTCCCCGCCGGAATAGTCCGCAGCAAGAACTCCTTTAAAAAATGATTACAGCGATTTAGAAAGAACGATTACAACGATTACCGACAATGATTTATCGCCGTAATCAGAATTAATGATAAAATACGAAATCATTCAGGTGCAAAATATATTAAACCTACTTCCTGATAAATCCGACGGGTTTTCAGCCGTCTATACCCTGAATCCTTACAAGGGTTGCGAACACGCCTGCCAGTATTGTTATGTTTTGTCAGAAAAATATGTTCCTTATAAGAAAAAAGAGGAATTTTTTTATAAAATACAGTCAAAAACAAACGCAGCATTTCTATTGAATGAATTGCTGAAAAAAATTCCGCAGGATGCTTTAATAATGCTCGGTTCCGCTTGCGACCCATATCAGCCGGCGGAACGAAAATATAAAAATACGAGAAACATACTTGAAGTGATTTACCGTTATAAAAATCCGGTTCATATTATGACGAAATCGGATTTGATTTTGCAAGATATTGACATACTTTCTAAAATATCCGCCGCTTCATTTCTGGCGATAAGTTTCAGCGTTATTTCAACAGATGAAGAGTCGTCACTCTTTGAGCCCCGAGCACCAAAACCGTCAAAAAGATTTAAGGCGATGGAAATTCTTTCATCAAAAGGCATTCGTTGCGGTGTGGCGATTTCTCCGTTATGTCCGTACATCGTTAAAGAAAAAACCGTAAAAGATATAATTTTAAGAGCAAATTTATCAGGCGCCAAATATGTTTTTTCCGACGATTTGCGGTTAAGGGATGTCAATAAGGAAAGATTTTTTGCATTCATAAAAAAGTTTTATCCGAAACTTTCCGCCAGATATGAAATAATATATTCAAAAAGGGTTTCTCCGCCTGCAATTTTTTCAGAAAAAATAAATGAGATGATTGAAAAAATGTCGGCGGATTTGGGAATGGACACGACGCTTACCGGCAAGACACTGCCCAAGATTAAAAAAATACAATCGGAATTATTTGAGGAAAAATGAAAACGGTCTTACTTCATACCTGTTGCGGGCCCTGCGGATTTTCAGCGACAAAATTCTTAAATGGCGAGTTTAACATCAAATATTACTGGTATAATCCCAACATACAACCGCCGGAAGAATATGAAAAGCGGATGAATGTTGCGCAAAAATTATTTTCCTTAATCACTGATGATTATGATAATAAATTATGGATACAAAAAGTGGGTGAAGCGAATAAAATAAATTTGCGAAATGAGGGCTTTCAAGCCCTCGTCAATGGAGCAAATTTACACAATAATGTAGCCCACCCTTTAGGGTGGGTAAGCGAAGCGAATGACAAAAGATGCGTAGAATGTTATCGGATACGTCTTATGAAAACCGCACAAAAATCAAAAGAGTTGAATGCCGATTTTTTCTCTACTACGCTTTTAATAAGTCCCTATCAGCAGCATAGTATATTGAAAAAAATGGGTGAAGATATTGCCCGTCAATTCGGCGCCAATTTTTACTATTACGATGGTCGTCCGGATTTTTACAAAAATCTCAACGAATTCAGAAAATCAGGTCTTTATACCCAAAAATACTGCGGATGTTTGTTTAGCAAAAATAAAAAATAAACCGCAGAGGCACAGAGAAAGAGGCAGAGAAATAGTTTATACGAAAGAGAATTAGTTTATACAACAGAGAATTGATGAATTAGAAAAAAATCTAATTCTCTAATTCTCTAATTCCGTGTCGTTAATCTGTGTAATCTGCGTTCTAAATAATGAAAAATAAAAAAATAAATTTATTCTTGATATTCTTAATCAGTTTAATTGCGGTTATAGTTTACTTTTTATTCCAGAAAAAACAAAAAATTGTACCGATTGAATTAATCACCGAAAAACTTATTTCGTCGGATGTATCCGTTATAATAAGATTTGACGATTTGGATACCGTTTGGTCCGACTTCAAAAAAACAAATTTTTATGCGCATTTTAAGGATTTTTCCGAATGGTTTTTGAGAGAAATGCCGTCTGAAACCCTCGGATTTACAAATGACATCAGAGATATTCAGAAAAACATCGGTTTTGAGATTAACGAAAAAAACATACTTAACTTCATCGGCAAAAAGGTATTGATTGCAATGTGGTTGGAAAATTCCGACGATAAAAAATTTTTGCTGATTTTCCACCTGAACAATTTGCATGGAATAGACAAAATAAGAACAGGAGTGGATGAATATAAGGGTATAAAGATAGACATATTGGGCGAAAACAGGTATTGGTGTGTTATGGATAATAAATTTATTGCGTCAAATGACCTCGGCACTATAAGAAAAGTTATAGATTTTTCAGCCGATTCTTCCAATAATTCTATCGTTAACGATGTTGAGTTTAAGAAAAATATAATGGAAATTAGTTCACCTGATTATATTTACATTAAGCCCCAAAAGATAACCCCTTTAATATGGGGGGGGGAGTTTGATTTAATAAAAAATGAAGTGAAATCCTTAATCTTTTCCGTGAAATTTGAAAAAGGAATCAGATTGGAATCATACCTATTTCAGTCGCAGCCGTCGGTGTTGTCCCATTTGAATTATAGTTTTGATTTGCCTGAAATTTTCGCTAAAATAACCGGGAAAAATTATTTCAAATTTATTAAACCTGTAATGGTAGGGTTCACTCCGAAAAAATACGGCAGTAAAACGGTAATTTATTTGCCGATAACGGATTTATCATCTTCCGAATGGGCCGAAGTTTTTTCCGAATTTCAGAAAATACTGACGAAAAAAATTATTTTTGAGAGAGAGAAGATAACCCGCAAAAATCTAATATTAATCAGGGAAGCGTTGAGTATTTGTAACAGTAAGACAGCAAAATACCCGTTTCGGCTCGGTTCGCTTATTGACGAGTACATTAGCGAAATTCCGCAGGAACTTTTGACAAAATCCAATAAGGTGTCATCAATACAAGACGCATCCAGCGGGTGGTTTTACTCGCATGGAAAGGTTCAACTGAATGTTTCCGGGACAGATTCCGCCGGCAATTTTTATACAAATTGGTAAAAAGATGGGACCACAGATGGACGCAGATAAACGCAGATAAGCACAGATAAAGTCGGATAAAGATTTATCTGCGTAATCGCTGTTTAAAATCTGTGTAATCTGCGTTCTAAAAAATGACTTATCTTGGAAAAGTTTTAATAGTTGTCGGGGTTATTTTAATTCTTATTGGTCTAATTTTTATTTTCGGAATAAAAATCCCGTATTTCGGAAAACTCCCCGGAGATATTTTTATCAAAAAAGAAAACTTTACTTTTTATTTTCCGCTCACAACTTCAATAATTATCAGTATTGTGTTTTCAATAATTCTATGGTTCATCACAAAAAAATAAATCAATATGTTTTGCCTTTTCTACTTTCTACTTTCTACTTACTACTTACTATTTTTAGCGGGTGCGCTGTGCCGAAGCGGAAGCCACCGTCAGTGACTTACCATCCCGTTACCGGAGAGAAAAAACCCGCAAAACCGATAAAAGAAATCATAATAAAAATCGGAATTATTGAAAGTACCGACGGTGTATCAATCGGCGGGGAAGATGATTTTGAAATTGTTGATATGAAAACCAACGAAAAAATAAAAATGTCCGGCGATAATATTTACCTTGTAAAAACAGCAAAAGGAAAAATAATTTTCGGTAAAAAACAATTTACATCAGATATCAAAATAGTTTCCAGAAGAACAGACCAAAAAATTACCGTTGACGGCAAAAGATATAAAGGAAATATAATATTAAAAATCAACAACAGAAAAAAACTTACCGTTATAAATGAACTAGGAATTGAAGAATATATCTGCGGAATAATGACAAAAGAGGTATCGCCGAACTGGCCGTTGGAATCACTAAAAGCACAAGCAGTTGTTGCAAGAACTTATGCGATTAAAAATCTCGGCAGGCATAAATCTAACGGTTTTGATTTATGTTCGCAACCGCATTGTCAGGTTTACGGCGGGTTTGAATCCGAGGATGAAAGAAGCAATAAGGCGGTCTACGATACTGCCGGAGAGGTTCTTAAATACAACGGCGAAATAATAAATGCGCTTTACCACTCAAGTTGCGGCGGGCGAACCGAAGATGTCAGAAATGTGTGGAATGATTCAAAGACAGAGAATCCGGAATATCTCACGGGAGTTAAATGCGGTTTTTGCGAGAAAGATAAATGGTACAACTGGTCGGCTTCAATTTCATTAAAAACGGTCGGGAACAGTTTGCGTTCCGCGGGTTATAAAACAGGCGATGTTAAAAAAATAAAAACGGTGGGACGCACTTCGTCGGACAGAGTAAAAGAAATTTTGGTTGAACACTCAAAAGGAGCGTTATGGCTTCGTTCAAATAGATTCAGAATGGCGATGAATCCCAATGTTATTCGCAGCACGAATTTTAAGGTTAAGATAAAAAACGGTGTGGCATACTTCAGAGGGCACGGCTGGGGTCACGGAGTCGGAATGTGCCAGTGGGGAGCAAAAGGCATGGCGGAAGACGGCTGGAATTATAAAAAGATTCTGAAACATTACTACAAGAATTCCGAAATAAAAAATTTGGAGGAATGAATTTATGAATACCGAGTTAAAAAGAAGCGTTTATTATTCCACAGTTTTAGGATTTTTTGGCGGTCTGGCGGGAATATTAGTAGGTTTCATTTTGACGATGGTTGGAACACCTCGTTTTGAAAATTTGATGGTGCCGAAAGATTTTGTTGCGCATGTCAAAATTTTTTCTAAATTAAAAGGACTTGCCGAAACAAATATGGGCACTGCAACGGGAATGATTTTTGGAATTATATTTTATCTTGCATTTTTCTGGTTCTTAAAAAATTTGTCAAACACCGGAGAAACAACACCTTACAGAACAGCAACCCGTAAGAAAAAAATTGTTTTGTTTATTTCAAGTATTTTTCTGGCTGTTATGTTATGGGCGATTCAAAAACTTCAGCATATTCCCAATTTTCTTTTTATAAAAGATGAAATAAACTGGATACTGTTGATAATCGGGGTAGCCGCGCCGGGGATACTATGGATTTTTGCCGGCGCCAAATGGTTAAATAAAAACGAATCTGAATCTATTTCGCTTAGTTATAAATGGTGTTTTTTACTGGGGGTTGCAGGTGCTTTAATCGGTTACGGGATTTTTAGCTTATCCGGAAATATGGGCGTTCCATTTTTCTTTTTTGCAAAAGATGTCCTTTTTTATCCCGACGAATTTTTTTTATCTATAAAGGCAATAATATTTTTAATTGTTAGCGTTGGTTTTTTAGAGTTTTTTACAGCAGGAATAATAGCGTCCGTTTTGTATGCATTTGCTCCTATAGAAATATCTTTCAAAGTAAGATTATCAAGAATTTTACCGGGTTTATATCTTTTTATTTTTGTCATTATTGTATGGCAGGGTTTTAAGTTGTATCTGAATAAGTTTGATTATGACAAAAAATCTTTTGTAGGAGCGGTGGGTATATCTGAAAATCAAAAGAAATCAAAAACAGTCCTTCTTCTGACAAAATATAAAAATGGGAAAACAATATCTAAATTAAAAAATGTAACAATGGAAGTCACTCCGCTTTTTAGTAGTCAAACAGATTATTTATACTCTCCAAATATACCTGTTGTTGAAAAAAATTTAGAAAAAATAGAAGAGTATATAAAAAATCATAAAAGGTCTTTTTATCTGAGGACTGCGCATTATATATTAGTAACCGGATATTTAATGAGATGGGATTCGGAAAAAGGTTTTGCTGCCCGTCACAGAGATGCCAGAGATTCCGGGAGTTTAATATCAACAATATTAGAATTGTCAAGTTTAAGCCGCCTGCCCGTAATTGAAGAATATAAAAAATATCTTGATGACTGGGCAGATGAAGAAAAATACTATCACGGGCCAAGAATATTGTTAAGGTTGTCCCAAGCATATAGACATTTCGGAAATTCCTCAAGAATGGAATATTTTAAGAAAAAAGTTTTGGAACATCCTGTTGCAGACGATAAGGATAAAGAAGAGGCAAAGAACCTGCAATTCCCGACAGACGGAATACTTACAGACGGAGTAATAAAGGGAAGAATTTTAATGTGCGGCAATCTGCCGCAACCCGAAAAGGTCGGGCTTTTCTGGGCTGATTTAGAACATCCAAGAGAACCATCATTAGATGGTTTTTCTGTTGGTATATCTCTGGTTTCCGGTCAAAGTATAGATAAAGACGGGAAATTCATATTTACTGATATTGGAGAAGGAACTTATCAACTGGCTTTTATGTTTGTCAGTGAAGAACTTCCTGCAGATGCAAAAATAAAAGCGGTGAATAATCCCGGTTTTATATCGTTGAGTAAGAAAACACCGGTAAAAAACCTTGGGGTTATTACAATTTCTAAATAAAATATGAATGAACAAAATCTTTCGGATTTTGATTACGATTTGCCGAAAGAGTTCATTGCGAAATTCCCGTGTGAAAAACGGGACGAGTCAAAACTGCTTGTTCTTCACAGAGATACTGGAAAAATAGAGCATAAAATTTTCAGGAATGTTGTTGATTATTTTTTAGAAGGCGATGTTTTGGTCATCAACAAAACAAAAGTCATACCTGCCCGGCTTTTCGGCAAAAAAGAAACCGGCGGGAAAATAGAAATTTTAATAATCGGTTATGGCGACAGTAAAGATGTTCCGGCGCTCGTCAAGCCGCTAAAAAATCTCAAAATCGGCACTCGCATTTTTCTGCATAATGATTTTTGCGAAGTTATCGGAATTGAAAATGAAATTGTAAAACTGAAATTTTCAGATGAGATAGATACAATTCTTAAAAACTACGGCAAAATTCCGCTTCCGCCGTATATAAAAAGGGCTCTAATCCCGTCGGATGCTGAAAGATATCAGACCGTTTTTGCATCTGCTGCCGGTTCGGTTGCTGCTCCGACCGCAGGACTTCATTTTACTGAAAATGTTTTGTCAGAGTTAAAAAATAAAGGAGTAAAAATCGCAGATGTTCTTTTACATATATCATGGGCGACATTTTTACCTGTGAGATGTGGAAATATAAAAGAACATAAAATGGGCGAAGAGTATTTTGAAATAGAAAAACCTTCCGCGGATATAATCAATTCCGCAAAAAGAAAGATTGCGGTCGGTACAACATCTGTAAGAGTTTTAGAAACGGTTTCTGATGGTAAAAATATTGACGCAAAAAAGGGTTCAACAAATATCTTTATATATCCCGGCTATAAATTCAAAAATGTTGACGCGATGATTACAAACTTTCATTTTCCGCGGACAACACTTCTTATGCTGGTATGCGCTTTCGCGGGCAGGGATTTAATTCTCAAGGCATATGAAGAAGCAAAAAAAAATAATTATCGGTTCGCCTCCTACGGTGATGCGATGCTGATTTTATAAAAGTCGCTCGCAAGCAAATTTTCCAGACACGCTCAGCCGACCACCCTGTCGGCTTCACTCTGTTCGTCGCTCTTGAAAGTGTAGTCGCTCCTCAATGGTCTGGAGAAATTTCTTGCTCGCTCCGCATGAGAAAAGGTAAAAAATAAAAAAAGCAAAATATTCCTTGACAATGCTGAAATAATTTCGTATAATCTCTTCTGATGCGAATGTTCGCATTTTTTTTGTATTGAAATTTCCGGGCCATTGTGGAATATTTGTCCCTAAAGGGACTCCCGTTGGTCGCCCGTGTAGCTCAGTCGGTAGAGCACTTCATTGGTAATGAAGAGGTCAGCGGTTCAATCCCGCTCGCGGGCTTGACTATGCAAACCCAATAGTTCAATTCCCGTTTCCATTTTATCGGAAAATTTAGAAGGTTCTGTAAAGTAAAAAATGGTAGCCACAGAATGACACAGAAAAACACAGAAAAATTCAGTGCAATTCTGTGACTATCTGTGGGTTCTGTAACGCAAAAAATGGTAGCCACAGAATGACACAAAACATCACAGAAAAATTCAGTGCAATTCTGTGACTATCTGTGGCTAAGAAACTAAAATGGTAGCCACAGAATGACACAGAAAAACACAGAATTTTTATACAAAGAAATAACAGAACAAATAATTGGTGCTGCTTTTGAAGTTTATAAAGTATTGGGATATGGTTTTTTAGAAAAGGTTTACCATAAAGCATTGGTTGTTGAATTAAAATTAAGAAGATTACCAATAGAAGAAGAATATGCCATAAAAGTAATTTACAAGAACGAAATCGTCGGTGAGTATTATGCAGATATTTTTGTTGAACGAAAAGTAATTGTAGAAATAAAAGTTGATGATAAATATAATTCGCAGCACGAAGCACAATTACTAAATTATTTGAAAGCCACAGGAATCAAAATAGGTTTACTAATAAATTTTGGTAAAAGTAAGTGTGAATTTAAAAGATTAATTTTTTAATTTCAGTGAAATTCTGTGTGGTTCTGTGG
>Ga0210049_1002663_pt1 | contig 16593 bp, 14 predicted proteins | sample CryGeyCG2014_300_2_FD_183964 | JGI IMG/M metagenome (GOLD analysis project Ga0210049, IMG submission 183964) | Groundwater microbial communities from aquifer - Crystal Geyser CG06_land_8/20/14_3.00 (SPAdes) (version 2) | ecosystem: Environmental > Aquatic > Deep subsurface > Groundwater | place... | reverse complement strand
AAAGGAATGTTGTGCGACGTTGTATCAAGCGCACTTGACATATCCCCTAAAGTTATCCACAGCTCACTTTTCACCCTTTCCCCAAACCTTGATAGATAAATATTTAAATAAAAATATAAATAATTTTATAAAATTATTTATATTTTTATTTTGTAATTTATAATTTTGATTTTGTCATCTCGCCGCCAAGCACAGCCACCCCCTCCCCCAGACACCCCTCTCGCGCCTTTTTGCCTGTCTTTGAATGGGGCTGGGGTTAATGGTAAACTATACCTATGAGAATCTCTTATTCGGCGCTGGAAACATTCAAGCGCTGTCCGCTCAAGTTTAAATTCGGCTACGTAGATAAAATCAAAACTCCTAAAAGAAAGGAAGCGATTTTTGGCACTCTTTTGCATAGCGCCTTAAAAATTCTGCACGAGCCGGGATTGATGATTCCCACCGAGGAGGAAATTTTAAAATATATCTCCGACAATTGGGACGCTAAGATTTATACTGACGAACAGGAAAGCGCCCTGGCTTTTGCTCAAGCGATTAAAATAATGAAGGACTACTATGCCAAGAATTATCCTTCGCAATTTAACGTGGTGGCGTTAGAGACGCTCTTTGAAGCACCCATCCAGATTGGTCAGGACTTACATTTGATTACCGGCAAAATTGACCGCATAGATAAAACGCCCGAGGGGCTGTTTGAAGTGATAGATTACAAAACCAGCAAGAAAATGCCTTCCCAGCAAGCAGTAGACAAGGACTTACAGCTCTCTATTTATCATCTGGGCGTGGCTAACCGCTGGCCGTCTTTGGCTAAAGAACGGCGGCCGATAAAGGTCTCGCTCTATTATCTAAGGCACGGCGAGAAGCTTTCCAGCGCCCGCACTGCCCGGGACCTGGAAGCAATCACCGAGGAAGCGATTAAGAGTATAGAAACCATTAAGCAAGCCCAGCAAGCCGTCAAATTTGACGCCACACCCAATCCCCTGTGCGACTGGTGCGAATACCAGCGGCTCTGTCCCTTTTTCAAACATAAGTTCAAAGAAGTAAAATTATTTTTCAACGACCAGGATGTAAAAGCGCTGATTGGTGAATACACTAAATTAAAAGACGAAGTGGACGAACGCGATAAGCGCCTGAGCGCCATAAAAGCGGACTTGAGCAAGTTTATGGACCAGGAAGGCATGGAACGGCTGTTTGGCGAAGACGGCTATATCACCCGCTCGGCTATCCAGCGCTTTAAATACGATAGTGAAACATTACGGACGATTTTGGAGCCGCTGGGCCGGTGGCAGGATGTGCTGAAAGTTGATGATATGAAACTAAAAAAGGTGGCCAAAGAATTGCCACCCGATAAGCGAGCCAAAATTGCCGAAGCGCGACAGGTTGATAAAGAATATAAAACCCTGGCGTTAAAAAAAACCACCAAGAAAAAATAACATTCTGACATTCTCACATTCTTGAGAATGTCAGAATGTTTACTTGGATTGGTATCCCGCCGGCGCTTTATTGGTAATGCAAGCACAGGGAGAATAACCAGCCGCTTTTGCCTCTTTTTCGGAATTAAACCAAATTTTATTGGCTTCTTTTATCTTCTCTCCATAAGAGCACCACGGCCAATGATATTTGGTGCCGCCGCGACTGGCCACGAAAAGTCCCCTGGCAGAGACCTGGCTACCTTGAGGCGCCACAGCTGACTCCCCCGTCGGAGTAGCAAGCGTCTGTGAAACACTGCCTAAAAGATTAACGGAACTGGGAGCGTTTGATTCATCAATTATAATTGGATTACGAACAATTTCCGGCGCAGTCAGCCGTCCCGCCCCAAAAGCAATTCCAGCCACTAAAATAAAGCCGAGCACTAAGGCGATATCGGCCTGATTACGCCGAGCCCACTCCCCTATTTGAGATAGATTTATCGTTGACATTTAATTTTTTATTTGCTATACTGCTTTTGTTAGTTTTTAGTTTTTCATTCTTAATTTTTCACTTGAAATATGGCGCATACAAAAGCAGCGGGTTCTACGGCCTTAGGCCGAGATTCACTTCCTAAATATCTTGGCGTTAAACTCTTTGCGGGTCAACCCGCCAAACCAGGCAGTGTTATTATCCGTCAGCGCGGGACCAAATTCGTTCCGGGTAAAAATGTTAGGCGTGGTTCAGACGACACCCTTTACGCTATCGCCAAAGGCGTGATTAAGTTTACCACTAAAAAAATTACCAGTTTTACCGGCGCGCAAAAAATAAAGAAAGTTGTTAGCGTGGTGCCGGTAAAATAATTTTCCAGTTTTTTAAAAAATCAGGAAGGGAACTAAATAAAATGTTAGTCCTCTTTTTTATTTTCAAGCGAGTGAGTGAAATGTCCCGCAGCTGCGGGGCTCTGGCTGGGTAAAAACCCTTTATTTGAACGCCGCTTTTATAAATTCCCTAAATAGCGGATGCGGAATGAGCGGCCGAGATTTAAATTCCGGATGAAATTGTACGGCCACAAAAAACGGATGGTTTTTTAATTCAATAATCTCCACTAAATCGCGCTCGGGGTTAACGCCCGAAACAACTAGCCCGTTTTTAACTAGTAAATCGCGGTACTCATTATTTAATTCATAACGATGGCGATGACGTTCGGATATCAATTCCCGACCACGGCCATAGGCCTTAGCCGCCTTAGTGCCGGAAATTAAACGGCAATAATAAGCGCCTAGACGCATCGTGCCGCCGTAGCGATTTTTTTTCAATAACGCTTTCTGCTCCAACATCAAATCAATAATGGGGTAAGGCGTATCTTTATTGATTTCCGTTGAGTGGGCATTTTTTAAACCGCAAACATTGCGCGCAAACTCAACACAAGCCAGTTGCATGCCATAGCACAAACCCAGATACGGAATTTTATTTTTGCGGCAAAATTCAATGGCTTTGATTTTTCCCTCAACGCCGCGCAAACCGAAACCACCCGGCACAATAATGCCGTCATATTTTTTAAGTTGCGCCAGCGTTCCGGGATTTTTTTCATATTCTTCCGCATTCAACCAGTCAATCACCGGCCGGCGCTTATGGAAAAAAGCGGCGTGCTTAATGGCTTCAATCACCGAAAGATAAGCGTCGGACAACGTAAAGTCACCCGTGCCAAAATACTTGCCCACAATCCCGATTTTAACCGGCTGAGTGGCCGTTTTAACAATCAAAGTCATTTTGCGCCAATCGTTAAGATTGGTCTTCTTGGCCTTAACGCCAAGTTTTTTCAAAATTAAATCGCTTAATTTATCTCTTTCAAAATTGAGCGGCACCTCGTATATCGTTTCAATATCGGGCGCTGAAATCACGTCTTCCTGGCGAACGTTGCAGTTGAAAGCGATTTTCTCTTTTCTCTTGCTATCTAATGGAGCGCTGGAACGCGCTAAAATTATATCGGGCTGAATGCCGGCTGAGTTTAAAGTCCGCACAGCGTATTGCGTCGGCTTGGTCTTCATCTCGCCAATTTTACTGGGCACCGGCAAATAACTTACCAGCACGAATAAAACATCTTTGGGTTTTTTTAGCTTAAGCATCCGGGCCGCTTCCAGAAATAAAACGTTCTGATATTCCCCCACCGTGCCGCCAATTTCAATAGTAATAAAATCGGCCTTGGCTTTTTTTAACGCTTTATCAATGCGCTCAATCACTTCCAGAGGAATATGCGGCACCACTTCCACGCACCGCCCGCCATAACCCATATTGCGCTCCCGATGAATAACCGACTCATAAACACTGCCAGTGGTCATATAATTTATGGCCGGCAAGTTAATATCCAAAAACCGCTCATAATTCCCCATATCCTGGTCACACTCTATTCCCTCGTCCAAAACAAAAACCTCACCGTGTTCAGTGGGATTCATAGTGCCCGCGTCAACATTTACATACGGGTCTATTTTTATGGCTGTGACGGCAAAACCGCGCGACTGAATTAGCTTACCGATGGAAGCGGTGGCCACTCCTTTGCCGACGCCCGACATCACACCGCCGGCAACAAAAATATATTTAGCCATACCAGATTAATGGAAACTTACCTCAACGAATTTATAGCTCCTTTTTGGGCTCTTCTGTTACAATAATTTTTATCTTGGCTTCTAGGCCATGAGGAAATTCAATTAAAACATCGTCGTATTCACCAACTTCCTTAATGGGCTCAACTAATTTTATCTGATTTTTTTTAATATCAAAGCCCTTGTCCTTGATGGCTTTGGCAATTTTCACGGCAGTGATAGAACCATAAATCTTACCGCTATCGTCGCATTTAACCGCCATCTCTATTTCCTGGCCATCCAGCTGGCTAGCTACTTCTTCCTGGACTTTCAAGTCCTCTTCCGCCTGTTTTTCCAGCGTTTCTTTGGCTGTTGCCAATTCTTTCAATGTCGCTTCGGTAGCCGGCTTAGCCAGATTATTAGGAATTAAAAAATTCCGGGCATAACCATCGGCCACTTCTTTGACATCAAGTTTCTTGCCTAAATTTTCTATATCTTGAGAAAGAATAACTTTCATAACTTTAATTGGAATTATTGATTAATAGATTATTTTAAAATCTTTAAATTCGGCGCTGGTTTCAATCCATTTTACCTCAACTCTATCTACTTTGGCAACTACCGCGCCATGCCGACACCAACCAATCAACTGCTCTATATCTTTCTGCTCTCCCTGCGCCAGAATTTTTACCGTTCCGTCGGATAGATTTTCTACCCGGCCGACTACTTTCAGGCCATCGGCCTTGTTTTTGGTCCGCGCCCGGAAAAATACTCCCTGAACCTTACCCGAAACAATAATCTCCGCTTGCTTTATCATACCACATTCTAAGCTCAATTTTAATTATTTTACTTAAGCAACTCATAGGCCTTATCCAGCTGCGGGTCGCGATTATTATCCATATCATCTTTAACCAAACCGACTTTAACATCCGGCTCCAAGCCCTCTTCCATTATGGAGTGCCCCGACGGAGTGAGCCACTTAGCCACGGTGATTTTCAAAGAAGTGCCGCCGCGCATTTGATCCAACTGCTGCACTGAGCCCTTGCCAAAACTTTTTTCTCCCACCAGCTTTATTTGTTTATTATCACGCAACGCTCCGGCTAAAATTTCTGAAGCCGAAGCCGACCCCTGGTTTATTAAAATTACCAACGGATAATCCCCCAGCTTATTGATGCCATTGCTCCTATGCTCAATTTTTTTACCATTGCCGTAGTCCTCAACTACCACCATCTGCCCCTCGGGCATAAACCAACTGGCAATATCAACGGCTGTTTCCAAATACCCGCCCGGATTACCCCGCAAATCCAGAACAACTCCTTGAACGCTAGAAGTTAAAATTGTTTGAGCTGCCCGGATAAATTCAGCCGTGGAATTATCAGTAAAATTATACAGCGCCAAATAGGCCACTTTTTTTCCGGAAGATACTTCCTTTATTTCCAACTTCACCGCGGGAACATTAATAATCTCTCGGGTAATCTTAAAATCCTTGGTCGCATCCCAGCCCTCGCGCAAAATACTCAAGGTGACCGACGCTTCCTTAGGGCCGCGAATAAGCTTCACTGCTTCGTCCGTGCTCAAACCAACGCTCAATTTTTCGTCAATTTTTAAAATTTTATCTCCCGGCAGCAAGCCAGCGCGCTTGGCTGGCGAGCCCTCCAGGGGTGAAATAATGGTGATTACATTTTTGCGCAAACCGATTTCCGCGCCAATACCCTCAAAATTACCTTCCATTGACTGCGAAAATTCTTTATTTTCTTCCGGCGTCATAAAAACCGTGTAAGGATCGCTCAATGCCCCCAACATGCCGGAAATTGCCCCGTAAACCATTTTCTGATAATCCAGACCCGAGCGATTTACAAATTTATCCTGCACTTTAGCCCAAGAATCCCAAAATAAACTGAAGTCAACGCTTTGGGGCTTGCCTTGCTCCATATTCTGAATACCGGTAACTTTCTCAATTGACGGCTGACTGGTTTTGCCAAAATAAAAACCCGAGACGCCAGCGGCGCCGACCAGCAAAAAAACAATTACTAAATTTAAATAACGCTTCATTTATTTAGTGGGCAAGGGTTGATTTCTAAATTTCCAGAAATATTTGACAGCGCTGGCAATATGAATCCAGGTGTACTTATTTATAAATAAATCCAGCAAGCCGGAGGATTTTTTGCTAACGCGGCTATGGTAATGGTGCATGCGGGCGTCGGGAAAATAAACCACCTGCCACTTCTTTTCCCAGAACCGGCGGCACCAATCGGTATCTTCAAGATAAAGAAAAAAACGCTCATCCATTAAACCAACCTGTTCCAGCGCATGACGCCGCATAAATAGAGCCGCCCCCAACACCCAGTCCACATCTTGAATAAACGAACGGTCAAAGTCCCTCATCGCAAAACGAGCCAGTTCTTTCTTCCCCCAGATTGTTTTTCCTAACAACGTCCGCCGATAGACAACCGTGCTTAAACGATGAAAACGAAAACAGGATTCCTGCGTCAAGCCGTCAAAATTCAGCAACTGCGGACCGAGCATTCCAATTGTCGGATGAGCCGCCACATAATCAATCATTTTCGTCAACGACGCCGGCTCTAAAATCATATCGGCATTAAGCACCAAAACATATTGACCTTTCGCTTCCCTAACACCGATATTTACTATTTTAGCATAACCGGTGTTTTCTTTAAATGGGAAATATTTAATGGCCGGAAATTTATCCGTTATCATCGCTCCGGTTTCTTCCTCGGCCTCCGAATCCAAAACTAAAATTTCCTGCTCCAGGCCCTGGCCGGCCGCTTGGACCGAATCCAGACAAAGCTTAAGCAAGTCGGATGTTTTATGATGAGTAATAATGATTGATAACAACATAGGCCTTGCGGCTAATTAAAAATATTCTTGCACGCTTCTTGGATTTTGGAAAAATCATCCCCTGCCGGCAGTAAAATATAGGCGCCGATGTCTGACTTGGTAGAATAAAGCAAGCCCTCGGGCGTCGTATCAAAAACTCGATGCCTAACTTCTTTGATATTAATATCGCTCGCCAGACCAATCAAATTCTTTATCTCGCTAAAGGATAAATCGGTGCGCACATTTTTTCCCAACGATCCCATTGTCTGAAAAATAGTTACGGGATTAGACAACACACCCAATGATAAGGCCTTTTCTTTCACCGCCAGCAGAACCGCTTGTTGTCGCTGCGCTCGGTCAAAGTCGCTGGTGGAAAAACGCGAACGGACAAAATAAAGCGCGGTGTTGCCGTCTAAATGATTTTGTCCGACCGGCAAATCAATCAAGATATCTTTGGCAAATTGGGTTTTTTCTTGAAAGGGCTTATCCAGAGTAACATCAACGCCGCCTAAGGCATCCACCGCTTCTTTAAAGGCGGTATGATTGATGGTAACAACGTTGTCAATAAAAAGACCGGTTACGCGCGACACGGCAATTTTGCTCAAAAACATACCGCCAGCCGCGCCTTTTTGCTCAAAGCCCAAAGCATAGGCAAAATTGATTTTTTCCTTATATTTCTGGCCCGGCATGGTGACATAAAGGTCTCGGGGAACAGAAATTAACGCCACCTGGCCGGTTGATTTCTTAAGAGTAATAATCATAATGGAATCGGTCAGCAAGCCGCCATTGGGGTCTTCCTCGCCTCGCAGACCAAGCATTAAAATATTCAATCGGTCGGTTTCCGGTTGAGGGGTATTCATGGTAGTTAAGTCATCAATCAACGGCAGTTTTTCCAATTTTTCCGTCTGCATCTGGGAAAAAGTAAAGCCGGTTTTATAAACCAATAATCCCCCGATACCCACAACCAAAGCCACTAGCACCAAAATCCAAAAGCCAAAAGCAAAACGGCGCCAGCGGGGCTTGGGTTTAATTTGCGCCACAAATTCATCTATTTCAAATTTTTCCTTTGACTGCTCGTTGTCGTTATCAGACATTTTCTTAGTTAAAAATTTAAAAATCAAAATGTAAAATTTTGGTATCCCGCTTCGCTCGCCTCGCTTTCGCCTCGGCGAAGCGGGCGGGATTGATTTAAACACTTTTCATTGTTCCGACTTTGTCGAGAATGCTCGATAAAATCGGCATCATTTTACACTTTGAGATTTACATTTTAAACTTTATACAAACCATTTCTTCATCTCTTCGCCGCCTACTTTTTTACACGCCATTATTATTTTCCGTTTCTGCCAGGCGCGCGGCGCTTGTTTAAATAAATCCTTAATCGCTCGCCAAGTATAGTGCTCAAAAACTAAAACGTAAAGCCAAGCGCCGATTTCTTTAGGGAAAAACCATAGAGCATGCCGAAACAAAAGACCCCACCGCTCATTTTTTATCTGCATCAGGCGCTGGTTCTTAAAAGACAGGTGTTTGGAAAACTTATTTATTTTTAGTCGCTCTCGGATAACAGCTAAGTAATTTCTGGCCTCGCTGTCGCCGGAAGTGCGAGCGTGCCAAGCCAGCGCTTTTGGCTCATAAAATGCCTGCCAACCATAAAGACGCAGGCGCCAAGCCAAATCAACATCTTCTTTGTAGGCAAAAAAATCTTTATCAAAATATTCTTCTTGGCCGTCTAATGAAATTTTAGCATCTTCCAGCGCCGCTCGTCGATAAACCGGCAAAGCGCCGTCAGCGCCAAAAATTTCTTCTGTTTTATTAAATTGACCGGCGTCTTTTTTGCCCTGGTGCCGGGCAATAATACGCCGATTTTTCAATATAACTAGGCCCGTATTATCAATGATATCGGTTTGAGACAGGTCCTGGCCAGCTACTTTCAGCCGAAGCAGCTTTCCCTGAGCCGAGCCAACTCGTTCGTCCTTAAATACCTCAATAATATTACTTAAAAAATCTCTATCCAAGATCAAATCCTGGTTCACCATAACGACCAACTCTCCTCGGCTCTCTTTTATTCCTTGATTATGCCCGCCGGCAAAGCCAAGATTCTTGGCGTTGCCGATTATTCTGTAAAGAGGGAGCTTCTGGTCCGCTTGCTGCGCCGCGCTTATTATTTCATCTACTCGCCGCGCCGTATCGTCGCCGGAAGCATTATCAATTATCAATAACTCAAAGTTTTCGTAGGTCTGCTCAAAAATAGACCACAGACACGGCTCTAAATAAAATCGGGGCTTATACAAAAGTAGATTTACCGATACCAGCGGTTTCATATTTTCTTTGAATCAAAAATAATATTCTTTAAACTATAAAGCGTAGCGGCGCTAACCATAAAAAGTAGCAGCACCTTGTCATTAAGTAAGACCACATCAAAAAAGCTGTAGCCCAAAACCCAGAGGAAATAGAGGCCAAAGAGCAAGCCGAAAAACCTAAAGTATGGTTCGTTCGCGCGTCGCCAGACCAGCCAGCTAGTGCGTAAAATATCAATGAACATAGCGATAAGTAATAAGGTGCCGGGAACACCAATTTCCGCGGCAAAATCAAGATATAAATTATGTGCCGAGGCGCCTTTTTTAACAGCAGAGGTTTTTTCGCCGATTACCGAGATAAAATTACCCAGCCCCACGCCGAGCAACGGATGTTCTTTTAACGAAAGCAAGCTATTGCGCCAAATTTCCAGCCGCCCCTTATTGGAAACGTCGTCCATGTCTGAAATTGACCGGGCACGCTCAAAAAACGACAAAGTACTGGAAGAATATTCCCCTGTTTGCCAGGACTGAAAAGTATAAAAGACCGGCGGATAAATAGTGGACATTATAAAAAACAGCACAAATATCAGAAAAGCGCGCATGGCTTTTTTCAGAAAGAGCGGCTCCAGTTTAAGCCCCCAAAAATAAATCGCCAGAATAATAACCGGCACAACGCTCAACCACGCGCCGCGGGAGCCGGAAAATACAATGCCAAATAACGCTAAGGTTGTTGCCGTCCAAAATAAAATCTTAAGCCGGCGATTATTTTTAAAGTAAAACGCCAAAGCCAAAAATATCGGTACCGCTATCATCAAAAACATGGCAAAAGAATGGGAATCAGGAAAAACCGAAAACAGCCGTAACGTGGGCGGCGCGGATTTATAATAAGCAAACCAAGTATTGGCATACGATAAAAGCTCCGCTAGGTTTTGCCCATAAAAAGCGTTAATCACTTTATTTGTCCAAAACTGCCAAAAACTAAATAACGGCACAAACAACACCGCTATAAATTGAACCATCGCCACCGCAATTACAGCTAAGCCGCCAACCGCCGCCGCCTGCCAGACCCGCAAAATTTCTTCTTTGCTTCGGGTTAAATTCCTGGTAATTAAAAACAGCAAAAGAATATTTATCAAAAAAAGCAGCTTTTTGAGCGCCAAAATCTTATAGCCGGCCACGGCGATAGACAAAGCGGCGACCACCAAAAAAGCGAGCGCCAAATATTCCAGCGCGTAATGCTTCAGGTTCTCCCGAACGCGCCACCGACCCTGATTATTTCTAGTCAAAGAAAGCGATACGCCCTGTTTAAAAAATAAACATAAAAACAGCGCCGCGATTAAAATCCGCCAATTAGCCAATGTGTCAAAACTATCTAAAATGGGCAAAGAGGCAAATAAAGGAATAGACGCCACCACCAACCACAAGGAATCCCGGAGCGGAGAAAAAATCATATAAAAAATAGCCAGGCCCGTCCAAACCAAAATCGCCTCGCGCGGGATAAGACCCGTCGCGGCCAACGCTACCACAACAATCTCCAAGGCAAATATTATATTTAATGGAGTAAGATATTTTTTCAAGGCCCTAATAGAGCGGTTAATGTTTCAGCGGCGCAATTTTTCCACGAAAACTTGCCGACCTGATCTCGACCCTTATTGATTAATTCCGTCCGTAAAATCTCGTCGCTGATAATGCGTTCCATCGCCTGATAAATTTCATCAACATCCGAGTTATTTTTAATAAGCAACGCCGCCTGGCCGGCCACTTCCCGCAAAGAGGAGCCGTCGGTGGTAATCACCGGCGCGCCCAGCGACATCGCTTCCAGCGGCGGCAAACCAAAACCCTCATAGTCGGAAAGCCAAATAAAAAACGCGCAAGCGCTGTATAATAATTTTAACTCCAAATCATTAATAAAATCAACCCTTAAGATGGCTTGGCGGCCAAACTCGGCATTCACTTTTTCCACCAGCCCGTTCACCGATTGCGACTGGGTATAATCTTTACCGCCAAGCAATAACTGATAATCGGGTCTATCTTTGGTCAGACGCCCAAAAGCGCCAATGACTTCGGGCAAATGACGACGGGTAAAAATGGAACCGACGAAAAAAATAAATTTATCCCCTATCCCGTATCTCTTTTTAAGTTCCTTTATTTTCTCTGCGCTGTTATCCAAACCATGGCGCAACGAAAACTCGGCATCAACGCCCAGCGACGCAACGATAATTTTGGCAGTTGACACGCCATAATGTTTTATCACTTCCTGCCGGGAAAATTCCGACGGCGTAAAAATTATATCAGCTTTTTTAGCTGATTTTCTTGAGACCCATTTAAGTAAAATCTTATCCGCTAATAAGCTGGGCCAATTAAACTCTTTAGGCCGCGCCTCATAGCTAATATCATGAAGCGCTAAAGCAATTTTTCCCCGATAACAAAGCGGCGCCACATAAGCCGGGCAAAATAGAATATCCACCTTATCTTCTTGGGTGGCCCGCGGCAAATCCCAATGAATAAATTTAGCGGTACTGCCGACTTTTAATAACTTACATTCAAAAAAGTCCGACTGGGGCATGTCCGCCGGAATCTCATCTTTAAAATATAAGACAAATTTGACGTTTGTCGTTTTTAATTTGCTCCACTCATGAAGTAAATTAAAAAGATACCGCCCGACACCGGTCCGCTTACCTTCTAAATTGTGCGCGTCAATTCCGATTAACATGTTCTAAGATATAGAGTGGGAATTTATTTTTTGAAACGCTCAGTTTTGTGAGCGGGCAGGGTTTCCCGTCTTGACGGGAAGAGCGAGCAAAACTGGCGAATAAAATTTTCACGCTGGAAAAATTTTATGTTTTCAGAAAATACTTCCGAGCTCTGATTTAATAATACCCTTTTAGCTTCCCTTTTTTATTTTTCCAAAAATCCCACACGCCGCGCAACACGGGCTTGGCCCATTCGCGCTTGTAATGTGTTGACATTTTAATCAGTTGTTTAGCCGCTATCCAGAAACTGAAAAGATATGCGCCGACCTTAGAGCCAAAACGCTCGGCAAACATCAGGCCGTTGCGGGAATGATAATAAATGTAGGGATAAGAAAATTCCTGAGTGCTGCGCGAGACCTTATGATAAATTTTTGATTGCGGTATTACCAAACTTCGCCAACCGGCTCGCTTGGCCCGCACGCACCAATCCGTATCCTCATAATAAAGAAAATAATCTTCGGAAATTAAGCCAATTTTTTTAATAACCTCGGCTTTTATTAAAAGACACGTACCGCTAATATAAGCCACCTGTTCGGCCACCTGATAATGGCCTTCGTCGGTTTTTTGATAACCGATTAGCTCTCCTCGCATGAAATGTTCAGTAATTTTGCCGCCAGCTGACCAGATAATTTTTTTATCATCGTGAAAATAAATAAGCGGACCGACTATGCCAGCTCGCTCATCGTTTTTGGCCTCCTCAACTAATCCAACCAAAAAATCCGGCTCAACGATGGTGTCGTTATTAAGCAACAAAACATACTCCGCCCCTCTTTCCAGCGCCAATTTTATGCCAACATTATTGCCACCGGCAAAGCCCAAATTTTCCTCATTGTAGACCGTATGAATTTTTATTTTTTGGAAATTGGAAATTGGAAATTGGAAATTGTCTTTAGACCCATTATCAACCAACACCACTTCAAAATTATCGTAAGCCACACGATCCAATGATTCTAGACATTCTTTGGTATCCTCCCAGCCGTTCCAATTAAGAATAATAATAAAAACTTTGGGCATAGCTAGTAGACCTTCTTAATCTCCACCCCCGTATAATAATGTTTCAAAACCTCCTGATAATTTTTTGCACCGGTGATAGCAAACTGGCGGCTGCCCGCAGCCGAAAGACCGACGCAATGATTTCCGCCGCCGCAAACACTTTGCGTATATGGAGCATTGGCTGGATCTTTGACTCCGCCAGCCAGATATTCAAAACCGGCCTGACAAAATTGCGAACCCCAAACCGAACAAGCGGATTTCGTGCCACTGGTATAAAGTTCGGGCGCGCCGGAAGAATAAGCCGTAATAATTGGCGACCCATTATAAAACGCCATCTCGCCCCGCGTAGCGTTCACTGCGGCAACTACGGCCGGCGCCACCGTCTCACGGGCATAACCTTTGTAAAGCTGGTCATTGGAAGTACTATTTAAAATATAAACTTCGTCTGTTCCGCGCTTGCCGCCTTTTAGAATATAATAATCCGCGTATGTCCGCGCCGCCACAATCATTGTTTTTTGGTGCTGGATCGGATCGGTTTGCGAAATTTCCGCAATACCCTTCAAGTAATCCTCCAAATCCAATTCATTAACCGCCCAGACCTTATTGGATTTGGCCGAATAGACAATTTCCACCGCGCCATGAAATTGATTATAATTTAAACTCGGATTCCAGGCCGGATGTTCCTCATGCGAAACGATTTGCGCTATGCCGTCGGCTGTTTGGGGGACGATTTTAACAAAAGCGCTGGCCGGCGAGCTAATATTATAAACATAATTTTCATTGGCTGCGCCAATAGCTACAATTTGCCCGTTTTTGTCCAAAATATTATAAGCCGTGCTAGCGGTTAGCGCGACGCTCCCCGCGATCACTTCATAAATTGCTACCCGGATTTTGGGCACGGTGGCGGAAATTGGCGAAACGGCGGGCGTGGGTGATGACGAAACACCGGGAGTGGGCGTAGCCGAAGGAGACGGCGTAGCTGACGGCGCGGGCGAACTCTGAAGTAAAGACCCGCTGCGATAAAGCACGTGGAAATCCTGGGCCGCAATCACCAAAACATTAGCCCATTTATATTTTTTCTTTTTGAAAGTCGCCGCGTCCACCGCCACGGGCTGGCCGCCAGAAATCAAGTAAACATTATTTTCATTCTTGGGCCGCAGCAGTGTCCCCTCTCCATATTTAACGTAGCCGCCCGACGGATAATAAGCCAACTCCGCAGCCGGAATATTTTTAACTTTCGCCCAATTATATTTAAGATTAATAAATATTTCAGCGCTGATAAATTGTTTGCGTTTCCCGCCTTCAACCAGATACACGGCTACCCCGCCGATGGCGCGCACTAAGGTACCGTCCGGATATGTCAAAATCGCGCCTTCCAAATAATTGCCCAGCTCCGCGCCGACATTTTTAACTTTTGCCCAGCTATAGCCCAAGACCACAAACAGCTTTTCGGAAGACACCCAGCGTTTTTTACCGCCTTGAATTAAATAAACGCGCTGTCCGTCGCTTAATAATTGTTTATCCGTCCCATATTTAACTGGATTACCTTCGCCGTAACCGGCTAATTCTTCCGCGCTTACGCTCCTCACTCTGGCAAAATCAAAACCCAGCGCCATAAATTGCTTGGCACTCACGCTCAAATTCCGTTTTTTGCCGTCTTGAATTAAATAAACCGTCGGGTTGCCAAAAATTTGCAGCAGCGAGTTATCCGGATATTTCAAAAACCGACTTTCAGAAAATAAATCTAATTGGCTTTGAGAAATTGATATGAGCTTATCATAAGTTCCGCCCGCCGCCACATACGCTTGGATGTTTTCGTAGATTTGGCGCGTGCCAATAGCAAGTTTATAGACCTTAGGCCAGCCGTCGGCCTGATAAACATAATTTTTGTATTTTTGCGCCAGCGCCGCGGCCTCACTCCTAATTCTGACAAAATCAAATGTCTTGGGGTCCGGATTGCCCTTTTCCACGTCCTTGTGCCCAACCACAATCGGACCATTGTACAAACTGGAAAACTCGCTGGTTAATAAATTCCAAATGCTGGAGGACCTGGTACCCTGTGGGTCAAGATTATTGACTTGAGCCAGCCACCCAATCAGTCGCGCTAAACTCTGATAAACAACTTCGGACGGCGGCGCGTTGGCATAGTTCCCCATCACCACAATACCAATAGTGCCAAAGTTAAAATTGTCGCGCGTGCGGTCAACAAAAACGTGAGCCGCGCGCGACCCGTTGCCGCCATAACGCCCTTCGTAAACCCGGCCTTGCTGGTCAATGATGTAGTTATATCCAATATCGCCCCAGCCGCGCGTAACGGCGTGATACCGGTAAATACCCTGAATGGTGGCCACGGGATTTTGATTATTATTACAAGTAGCGTTGGCCAGGTCGCAACCCGTATCATGAATAATAATACGCTCCACCGGCTGCCAGTCGGAAGGCGAAGCATTTTTATCCGGCACCCAGGTCATTAAAGCATTCAGCGTTGGCGTGTTATCCCAGGTGGAACGGGGCAAAATTTGCGGCACGTCCGAGTCGCCCCAAACTAGCGCTTCATTTTGCGCTTGAATCTGATAGGGTCGAACAAAATTAACCCCGGTCAGAATAACCGACCCAATCATAAACCCCCAAATAGATTTTTTGGTTATTGACTTCATATTTATTTCTTCTACATCATATCATGAAATTAATTATTTTCAAAAATAAAAAACAAACCCCGCGTTAGCGGGGTTTGTTTGGTCTTGGCGAGATTTTTAATTAACTTACTTCATCACATTAGCGCCGGCCGTATAAAGTTTAAGTTCCGCGTTATTGATGATGTAGACCATGTTCCAGTCGCGGCCGGATTTGGTAAAGGCCTCGGCTGTCATATCGAGCCAGTGTTTGGAGCCGTCGCCGTTAATTTCGTAGACCTTGGGATTGCCCGAGGCCCGCACCAGCCAGGCACCGGTATATTTAGCCAGGTCGGCGCTGGAAATAGTTTTTATTGCGTTCCACTTAAAGTGGCCGTAAAGGTTAAATATCTTGGGATTTTGAATCCAGCGGACATAGGAACCCTTCACGATATAGACCTTAGGGCTGTCCGCGGTTTTTATCAAGTCGCCGTCTTTGAGGCCCGATACCGTTGGGGTGGGCGTGGGGCTGGGCGAGACCGAAGCCGCCGGCGAAACGCTAGGGGTGGGACTAGGAGTGGCTAAACCAAGAGTTGAATATCCACCGCCGCCGCCGCCAGAAACGCCGCCGCCGCCGGTAATCAAACAAACCCCGTCAGCGCCAGAACCGCTTAAACGATAACCAGCGTTACAGGTTGCCGCGCCACAACCAGGATAAGCGTTGTAAGTCGCCGCGCCGTTTACTGAAGAGCAGTGACTGGTGCATTGACTAAGGGCTGACGGGGTGATCGTGTAGGTATCGGCCGTGGTTGATAATTCCACGTAACTGGTACCGGCCGTGCCGTTTTCCGCGCAAACTGAACCTGAACCGTCGGCCTTGGTCACCTTGAAAGTTTTCACGTTAGCGTTGGCCGAACCGACCTTAAAACCGGCGGTCGCGTCAGGATCGGTCACGGTGAAAGCGCCGCTGCTGAAAGTCCAGCTGGCGGCCTTGGAGCCGCTCATAATCAACAAATTAGCCGTGTCGGAACCAAAGGTGACGCCCGCCACCGTGATGTCGCCGTCGGCCACAAAGTCGGTCGAGGCCGCCCAAGCAACCACAGCCACCAATAATAAAGCC
>Ga0210049_1002662_pt1 | contig 16600 bp, 14 predicted proteins | sample CryGeyCG2014_300_2_FD_183964 | JGI IMG/M metagenome (GOLD analysis project Ga0210049, IMG submission 183964) | Groundwater microbial communities from aquifer - Crystal Geyser CG06_land_8/20/14_3.00 (SPAdes) (version 2) | ecosystem: Environmental > Aquatic > Deep subsurface > Groundwater | place... | reverse complement strand
TTTTGGAAAACAAGCTTTTACTAGTGCGGTTTTTATTTTTAATTATTTATAATTCCTAAAAAAGAAGGTTTTATTTTTTCCAAACACCCAACCTCAATTCTTTAGCAGATTTTTCCGCAGACAATAATTCGTCATGATATTTCTATTAACTTTTGCTAAAATTAAGCCTGATGAAAACTGTAGATTTATCTGTTGTTATCGTTTCCTACAATACAAAAAAAATCACTGAAGATTGTATAGAATCAATAAACAGATCACTGACAAATACAAAAATAAAGTATGAAATTATTGTTGTTGATAATAATTCTGTTGATGGCTCGGCTCAAGCGCTTCAAAAAATAACCCTAGATAAAAATAGTCATGTAATTTATTTCCAAACAGGAACTAATTTAGGCTTTGGCAGAGGAAATAATTTCGGAGTTAAGAGAGCATCTGGAAAATATATCCTGCTTTTGAACACGGATGTGATTGTCTTAAACCGTGCAATAGAAAAGCTCTTTAATTTTTACATTACTAATGAGAAACAGGTTCATTTTTTAGGAGCTAAGCTTCTTAATCGGGATCTTACCCCTCAACCGTCTGCCTGCCGATTTTTTACTTTACCGGTTGTCTTTGCAACTCTTCTTCTCAAAGGCGATTATTGGGGTTTGACTAGATCTTCGCCGAATAAGTTTAAAAGGGTTGATTGGATAACCGGGGCATGTATTTTAACAAAAAAAGAAATTTATGAAAGATTAGGAGGTTTTGATAAAGATATTTTTATGTATATGGAAGAAGTTGATCTTTTATACCGCGCCAAAAAACTTGGACTTAATACATTTTTTTATCCTAAATCTCAGATTATTCATCTTGGTTCGGCGTCGTCAAATGGTAAAACTTTTCCTATTTTACAAGTTTATAAAGGATTTCTTTTTTTCTATAAAAAACATTATTCAAAATTTGAATTATTTATTCTCCGTTTAATTTTAAAATTAAAGGCCATAATTGCCTATTTAATTGGTAAAATTAAGGGAAATCGCTATCTGATTGAAACTTATGAAGAAGCTTTCAAATTGGTTTAAAAAACTTGACGAAAATTTAGTTAAGACCTTATTGATTGGTTTTATTTTCTTTGTTCCCCTGTGGCCAAAACTTCCTTTTAAAATGATCAATTATACTTATATTGCCATTCGACTCGATGATATTTATTTAGCCATATTGGCTTTTGTTTTTGCCTTTCAACTACTAAGAAGGAAAGTCGCCCTCAATAAAAAATTCATATTACCTTTTGCCTTATTTTTTATCTCAGTTTTCGCCTCATTTATTTGGAACGCATATGTTGTAAAAAATATGCAACTTCCCCATCTTGGGCTTCTTCATTCATTGCGTCGAGTTGAATATATGATAATGTTTTTTATCGCTTCTTCAGTTATAAAAACTAAAAAAGATTTTTGGCAAATTATTTCTTATTTCTTTATTTCTGTTTTCTTGGTAATTCTCTACGGACTTGGACAAAAGTTTTTAAATTTTCCAGCCGTTCAGACGATGAATCCTGAATATGCAAAAGGGTATATTCTTTATCTTACCCCTGATTCCCGAATATCAGCTACTTTTGGCGGACATTATGATTTGGCAATTTATCTTGTTATGGCAATTCCCCTCATTCTATCGTTTTATTTTTTTAAAAAAAACAATCTGTTTATTTATTTATTTATTGGAGCTCTGTTAATCTTGCTTTATACATCATCCCGCTCATCATTTATTGCCTATTTAATCGCTACCGTAGGATTTTTATTATTTATCCGTAAATTTAAATTTTTAATTTTTGTACTGTTATTGACCGCGGGACTAATGTTCACAACAGGAGAAATAACTAAAAGATTTTTAAAAACTTTCCAGGTAAGAAGAATTTTGGTTAACGATAGAACCGGAGCTGTTTACATCGGACAAACTATTACGACTAAAGAGTTGCCGGCTGGATCTTTTTACGTTAAATTAAAAGATCAAACAAAAAATAGTGATGATAATTTAAACACCTTTCGAAATAAAATTGTTCAGGAAAAAGTAAATGAGGCAACAAATTCCGGGGTACTGACTGTTAGCAATACTGACAAATACGTGGCGACTTTATCAGCCAATCTTAGACCTGTAAACACGGTAGTTTCGGATATTTCTATGGCAACCCGTTTTCAGGTTGAATGGCCAAGAGCGATTAATGCCTTTAAGAAAAACCCTCTACTTGGGACGGGGCCATCGTCAATCACCGAAGCAACTGACGGTGATTATTTCCGCTGGATAGGAGAAGTTGGATTACTCGGAACAATTACTTTTTTAAATATTTTATTTTTGATTTTAAAAACAATTTTTGTAAGCATTAAGAAATTAAGTTTTGAGGAAAAATTAATCGGATATGGTTTTATCTTTGGATTTTTTGCTCTTTTTATTAACGCTTCATATATCGACGCCTTTGAAGCATCAAAAGTTGCCTATGTATTTTGGACACTGGCAGGACTCTATATTGGGTACTACCGATTAACCTATGAGAAAGCTTGACATATTTATTCTGACATTTATTCTTTTCATCGCTCTCCTCTTCCGTCTTTATAAGATAAATATTCCATTAGCTGACCTTCATTCTTGGCATCAGGCCGATACCGCATCTGTTGTCCGTAACTTCGTTCGAAATGGTATTGACTTATTCCACCCAATCTATGACGATCTTTCCAATGTCCAATCTGGAATTATTAATCCAAATGGGTATCGGATGGTTGAGTTTCCTATCTATAACGCTATTGTGGCTATTTTATATAAAACATTTCCTGTTTTTCCTTTAGAAATTTGGGGGAGACTGACAACTATTATTTTTTCGCTAATTATTATTTCAATAATTTATTATTTATTACTCAAAGAAAGCGGAAGGATTTCGGCAATATTTGGGTCACTGACATATTCTGTATTTCCATTTTTTATATTTTTTTCTCGAGTTATTTTACCGGAAACAGCCGCCTTAGCTTTTTCAATGCTATCAATTTTATTCTTATATCTGTACGTCGAACATAAACAAAAAGGACTATCGTCTATCATCTACTATCTATCATCTATCATCTTCTTTGCCTGCTCTTTATTAATTAAGCCAACGATAATTTTTTATGGACTACCAATTGTTGTTCTATTCTACAGAAAATATAAGCTTAATTTTTTAAAAAGATTTGAATTTTATCTCTATTTTTTTCTGACTTTTATACCTTTAGTTTACTGGAGAATTTATATTAAAAATTTTCCTGAAGGAATTCCTTATTCTGACTGGCTATTTAATTCAGTTAATACTTCTCAAGGTTTAAAGAGTATCTTATTTCATCCTTCTTTCTTCCGTTGGATATTTTTTGAGAGGATAAATAATCTAATTCTCGGGGGTTATCTGACTTTATTTTTTGTCCTGGGAATAATTGCTAAACAAAAAAAATATTTTTTACTTACTTTTCTTTTCTCGGCTTTAGCTTATATATTTGTTTTTCAGGGTGGCAATCTTCAACATGAATATTATCAGACTCTCATACTGCCTGTTTTCGTTTTAATGATTGGGCTTGGTGTTAATTTTTTATACGAACACAAAAATAATTTCATCAATTCCTTTTTTGTCTCTCTATTAGTATTTTTTATTTTTGGCTTTTCCTTCTATTTTTCTTATTTTAAGGTGATTGATTATTATCAATATTCACAGGAATTAGTTCAAGAGGCCAATGTGATAAATAGTTTAACCGGTATTGATGATAAAGTAGTTACAGACAGGACGGGAGACACGACGTTGCTTTATCTTAGCGATCGTCGCGGGGCTCCATCAATCTTTAAAGATCCAATTGACTTAAAAAAATTAGGTTATAAGTATTTGATTTCATCTAATGAAGGTCAGATTAATTCTATGAAGGCTGATTATGAAATAGTTTTTGAAAATGAAAAATTCACTTTATTCAAACTATAACTATGAAGATTTTTATGGTCACACCTTACGTTCCCTACCCCCCATCCTCGGGTGGACAGATAAGGACTTATAACCTCCTTAAATACTTGAGTCGCAATAATGAGATAACTTTAGTGGCTTTGTATAAAAACAACGAAGAAAAAAAATATGAATCCTATTTAAAAAAATATTGTAAAAAAATTTATCTTTGTAAAAGACCAGCAACTCCGTGGCAATTAAAAAATATTTTCAAAACTATTTTCTCCTCATCACCCTTTTTAGTCGTCAGGAATTATTCAGATGAAGCAAAAATAATAATCAACAAACTATTAATACAGGAAAAATTTGATGTCATCCACGCAGAAACTTTTTATGTTATGCCACATATTCCAGAAACAAAAATTCCAATAGTTCTTGTTGAGCAAACTATTGAATATGAAGTTTATAAACATTTTGTGAATTCTTTGCCGTTTTATTTGAGATTTCTTATCTACTTTGATATTGATATTATTAAATTAAAATACTGGGAAAGATTTTACTGGAAAAAAGCTAACGCGGTCGTAGTTGTATCTTCGTCTGATGAAAAACTAATAAAAAGTGAAGAGCCACAATTAAGAACTTCAATAATTCCAAACTGCGTTGGCGATGAAATGATTACAGATAAATTAAATAAGAAGGATTTAAAATCGCCAACCATATTTTTTCAGGGAAATTTTTTCTGGTTGCAAAACATTGAGGCGGCGCAATATATCATTAAAGAAATATATCCTCAATTAGTAAATAAACTTCCGCGGATTAAAGTTGTTATCGCCGGTCAAAATGCAAAAAAACTTGGTAAGTTCATAGACAAAAATATAAAAATTATTAATATTGAACCTAATGATATTGATAAGGTCAAAGAATTATTTATAAAAAACACTCTTTTTATAGCCCCAATTTTTGGACCCGGTGGAACCAGACTTAAGATTTTGGCATCGATGGGTTCGGGAATGCCGGTTATTTCGTCAACGACTGGGATAGAAGGACTTGAGGTCACCAACAATCAAAATGTCATTATTGCTAATAATCCTGATGAGTTTGTCAATAAAATAAAATATTTATTAGAAAATAAAAAAATTTATAAAAAAATAAGAACTAATGCTTACGAACTTGTTAAAGAAAAATATCAATGGAGTAAAACAGCTAAGGAACTTGAGACAGTTTATAAAAATTTATAAAAAATATTTAATGATAAGAATTGGTGTTGATGGTAATGAAGCCAATGTTGAAAATAAAGTCGGAGTCTCTGTCTATGCCCAAAATTTGCTTAAATATTTCTCTTCCGTCGCTGACAAAGAAACTAAATTTATAGTTTATCTGAAAAATAAACCGTTACTTGAACTTCCGGAAGAAAACGAATTTTATAAATATAGGGTTATCAGTGGTAAATTTCTTTGGTCTCAAATTTATTTACCAATTGAGCTTTATTTAAATAAAAATATTGATATATTTTTTTCACCTGCCCACTATCTTCCCCGTTTTTGTCCGGTCCCTCAAGTAGTGACTATTCATGATTTGGCATATCTCTATTTTCCTGAAGATTTTAAAAAAAAAGATTTATGGCAACTTATTAACTGGACTAAATTTTCCATAAATAAATCCAAACAAATAATTTCCGTTTCAAAAACAACTAAAAAAGACATTGTAAAAAATTACAATATTTGCGAATCAAAAGTATCAGTTATATATAACGGATATGAAAAGATAAATCAAGTATTGGATATCAAAAATCCCGCCTTCGTCAAGACTACGGCGGGCAAGCAAAAATTTATATTATTCGTCGGTACAATTCAGCCAAGAAAAAATTTGAAAACACTAATTGATGCTTTTGCTAAATTCCAACAAACAAATCCTAACTTCAAACTCGTCATTGTTGGTAAAAAGGGTTGGTTATATAAAAGTATTTTCGAAAAAGTAAAATCAATGAATCTTGAAGACAGGGTTATTTTTACCGGTCACATATCTGATGACGAGTTAATTTGGTACTATAAAAATGCTTTTTGTCTCACCTTACCATCTCTTTATGAAGGATTTGGAATTCCTGTCCTTGAAGCAATGAGCTACGATTGCCCAACTATTATTTCGATGTCTTCAAGCCTGCCCGAAATAGGAGGCGATGCCAGTCTTTATTTTGATCCAACAAACGCAGAAGATTTGCTCCAAAAATTTAATACGCTTAGTGGTAATATTCAACTAAGAAAAGAGCTAATCGAAAAAGGTAGGCAACGGATTAAATTTTTTTCCTGGAAAAAATGCGGAAAAGAGACTTTAGATGTTATCAAATCGGTAGGGAACAAAGATTTCTGTTCCCTACAATAAATTATGATCAAAATAATCCCTGATGATTTTTCGTCAACTGAATACAACAAACAAGCCTTTCACCCCTTGCAGACTTGGCAGTGGGGTGAAGCCCGCAAAAAAACAGGCGTCGAAGTTTTACGTCTTTCCGATGGTAATAATGTTTTTCAATTAACTATTCATTCCCTACACCCTACAGATTTAAAAATCGGCTATCTTCCCCGTTCTGTTTTTCCCTCAAAAAACGTTCTTGATTTTCTCATTGATTATTGTAAGAAAAACAAAATAATTTTCATCAAAATTGAACCTAACGTTGAAAAATCTAAGTTACAAGTTACAAGTTACAAGTTACAATCTTCCCCCCACCCTCTCTTCCCCTCCTGGACTCAGGTTCTAGACCTCAACAAAACTGAGGACGAACTACTCAAATCCTTTCATTCAAAGACTCGCTACAATATTCGTTTGGCTGAAAAAAAAGGCGTTGTCATAAAAGAGATGTCAAATAAGGAGGGTTTTGAGATTTTTTCAAAACTTTATTTTGAAACCTGTAAAAGACAAAAATATTTTGGTCATTCTCCAAAATATCACAAAATAGTTTGGGAAAGTATGAAGAAAGATCTTGCCCATATTTTAATCGCTTTTTATAATGATGTTCCTTTAGCCTCTTACGAGCTTTTTTATTTTAAAAATGTTTTTTATTATCCATACGGCGGGACATCTCTTGAATATCGAAATTTAATGCCTTCTAATTTATTAATGTGGGAGACAATAAAGCTTGGAAAAAAATTAGGGGCGAAAAAATTTGATATGTGGGGTTCGCTTGGGCCAAACTACGAACAATCTAACGACTGGGCCGGATTTACAAGATTTAAAGAAGGATATTCAACAAAATTTGTAGAATTTGTAGGGAGTTATGACTTGGTCATCAATCCTATTCTTTACAAAATATATAATGCTATTTATTCGCTACGGGAGATTTATCTACGATTTAAACAATAACCTTACTTCCCCTTCAGCGCCACCTTGAGGACCTGGTCGACGTGGTCGACGTAGTGGAATTCTAAGTCTTTCAACACAGATTTTGGAATATCTTCCAAATCTTTTTTATTATCTTTTGGAATAATCACCGTTTTGATTCCCGATCGATGAGCGGCAATTATCTTTTCTTTAATTCCACCAATCTCCAATGCTCGTCCTCGAAGCGTTATCTCTCCTGTCATTGCCACTGTCCGGACAGTTGGAGTTTTTGTTAGAGCGGAAATCATCGCCGTTGTGATAGCTAATCCCGCTGATGGTCCATCCTTTGGTACGGCCCCTTCAGGAACGTGGACGTGAATATCGATTTTATGATAAAAATCTTCCTTTAACCCAAACTGTTTCCAACGTGGTCGAATGTATGAAAGTGCCGCCTGACAAGATTCCTTCATCACGTCACCTAAATGACCAGTCAGAGTGAGCCCACCTTTACCCGGCATAATGGCTACTTCAATAAATAAAATATCTCCGCCCGCTTGAGTCCAGGCCAGTCCGGTCGTAATCCCAATTGTATCTTTCGCTTCAATCATCGATGAGGAAAACTTAAATGGTCCAAGATATTTTGGAATATCATTTGTCCCCACTATTTTATTTTTTACTTTCTTCTCAATTATTTCCCGGGTTAATTTTCTAAAAATTGTAGAAATCTGACGTTCCAAATCACGGACTCCGGCTTCTCGAGTATATCTTCGAATAATAGTTTTAACGGCTGAATCTGTGATTGACCCCTCTTTGCTATCAAGACTACTGGCATCGAGTTGCTTCTGGACTAAATGAGTTTTAGCAATATTAAATTTTTCCTCTTCCGTATACCCCGGAAAATGAATCACCTCTAAACGATCGTGCAGTGCGTTAGGAATGGTGTCAAGTATATTAGCAGTCGTAATAAAGAAAACATCGGAAAGATCAAAAGGAACCTCAAGATAATGGTCGGAAAAGGCCGAATTTTGTTCCGGATCAAGCGCCTCAAGTAAGGCAGACGATGGATCGCCTCGGTAATCTTTTCCTATCTTATCAATTTCATCAAGCATAAAAATCGGATTTTTTGTCCCGGCTTGTTTTACCCCCTGAATCATTCGTCCGGGAAGAGCACCCACATAAGTGCGACGGTGACCTCTAATTTCAGCTTCATCCCTAATTCCACCTAATGAAATTTTGACAAATTTGCGACCAAGGGCTCTGGCAATTGATTTTCCGAGTGATGTTTTTCCGACTCCAGGAGGACCAACAAAACAAAGAATGGTTGGCTGTCTCCCTTTTGCCTTTTGTGTCAGCTCTTTCATTTTCCTCATTTCTATAACCGCTAAATATTCTAAGATTCTTTCCTTAATTTTTTTTAAGCCGTAATGATCTTCATCAAGTATTTTTTCGGCATCCTTAATTTTGACGTTATTCTCTGATGTGACCGACCAAGGTAGCTCCACCAACCAATCTAAGTAAGTGCGGACATACGATGCTTCCGGATTAAATTGAGACATCTGCTTCAGTCGTTTCAATTCTTTTTCGGCTTTTTCCTCAACTTCCTTAGGCATTTTTGCTTTCTTGATTTTATCTCTGTATTCTGAAGTATCTTTATCCTCACCTTTTTCGCCTAATTCTTCTTCAATGGTTTTCATTTTTTCACGAAGTATTGATTCCTTCATTCCTTTATTAAATTTTTTTTGAGTTTTTGAGGTTAGACTATATTCAATTTCAAGGACCTTAATTTCCCGATTAACAAAATCAACTTCTTTTTTTAATTTTATTTTTAAATCATTTTCTTCGAGAAGCATTTGACGTTCTTGTGGCTTCAAATCAAGGACAACTGCAATCTGGTGAGCAAAATTAATTGGATTATCAGTATTAAGAATGTTCATTAAAAAAACGAAGTCGACCGTCTTTCCAAGATTGATTGCTTTTTTAATCTGAGTGGCGATATACCTAATCATCGCTTTGATTTCATCATCTTCAATGACATTTTCCTTGATTATTTCTACTTTTGCTTCAAACCAAGAATCCTGTTTCGTAAAAGATGACACCTTCACAACCTCGATTCCTTTAAGCAGGGCATTGATCTCACCTTTATCTCCCGGGACAGTTTTATCTATCAAAGCAAGCACTCCAACCTGATAAAGCTCATTACTCTTAGGATCATCTTGCACAGAATTTCTTTGCATTAAAAGAACTACTTTCCTGTCTTTGCGCATTGCCTCATTGATGGCAGCTACGCTTTTTGCTCTTCCAAAAACCAAAACATTCTCAGTACCTGGAAAAACAATTCCATCACGTACTGGTGCTACTGGGTAAACGGATTGTCCTGACGCTCCAATTAAAAATCCCATATGTTTTAGCAGTATAACAAAGTATTTGCTAACTGTCAATAGCTATTTTTTAGTGATAAACCTATAGTAATATATACTATTGTTACCCTCTAAACTTATATAATCGTTCAACTAACTTAGACCAATTAAATAAATAATTTTGATATCTGATCAATGTCTGTAAATCTTTTTTTATCAACGAGTGTGCTGTCTTTAAGTTGGGGCAATTGGTCGCTATATGTTGCTTTTTTATTTTGATAAATAATTCCTAATGGAAATTTTTCATCGTTGATTTCTAAACTTTTTTGGACAGCTATTTTAAAATCATTCTTTTGATAATTTTCATCAAGTTTGTAAACTCTTTGTAGATAGTATTGATAAGTATTAACTTTATTAAATGTCACACAGGGTTGTAAGATATTAACAACTGAAAAACCTTTATGTTCTATCCCCGCCTTTATCATAGAGATCGTGTGGATCGCATCTCCCGCAAAACTTTGAGCTACGAAGGTTGCCCCTGACGTAATGGTTAGAGCCAATGGATTAATCGGCGTCTCTATTATCCCGGTAGGAGTTGATTTTGATTTAAATCCCTTTTGAGCCGTAGGAGCAGATTGACCTGTTGTTAAGCCATAAACCCCATTATCATGAACGATAACTGTTATATCATGGTTACCCCTACATGCATGCATCAAATGATTTCCGCCTTCACCATAGGTATCCCCGTCACCGGCTATAACGATAACCGGCATTTTATGATTGGCAATTTTAAATCCGATTGCATTTGGAATTGCTCGCCCATGAAGCGAATGAATGGCGTAAGCATTTAGGAAATCATTCATATTTCCGGAGCAACCGATTCCAAAAACGGCTCCCACCGAGGATGGATCTAAACCTAATTGAATTAAAGCTTGTTTGATAGCAATTCCAATCCCCCAATCTCCACATCCAGGACACCAGGTTGGATTGTAACCGCTAAAATCCTGTATATTTGCCATAATATTTGTCGTTTGAACGTTTTAACGTTTTAACGTTTGAACGTATTTGACTATTTCTTCTGCCGTAATCGCTCTCCCATCATATCTCAATATTTTTTCTTTTATCTCAAAACCCGTTTCCAACATCAATAATTTTCCAAACTGTCCCCAAGAATTATTTTCAACTAAAATATATTTTTTGCTTTCTTCAAATAGTGATTTAACTTTTTCTTTATCTAACGGGTAAATATGATTAAAATGGATAAATGCCGAATTGGTATTTTTAATTTTCAATTGTTTTTGCGCCTCTATCACAATCCCCTTTGTTGAACCCCAGGAAATAAAAACTATTTCCGATTTTTCTAAATCACCATATATTTTTGGCATTGAAAAATCTTCAGCTAAATAAGTTACCAATTTCCGGGCTCTTTTGTCAACCTGCTCAAGTCTTGGTTTGGCATCCTCTGAAGTATGTCCATCTTCTAAATGCTCATAAGAATTAGCCTGATAAAAATATCCAGGTGTTCCAGGAATTAGACGAGGAGAAATCCCATCATCAGTTATCTGATAACGTAAGTATTTTTTGGAAATTGGAAAGTGGTTATTGGTTATTTTGTTAATAAGCTTACCTCTATTAACTTTGTAATTTTTTACAAACTCATCAACAAACTTTTTAGTGATAGACTTATGTGACTCTGAAAGATACATATCTGACATTACAATTACAGGTAATTGATATTGGTCGGCTAAATTATAGGCCTTTGCAGTTAACTCAATCATCTCTTCATTATCACCAGGGGCTAAGACAATTTTTGGAAATTCTCCGTGTCCTGAAAAAACTGAAAATAACAGATCGCCCTGCTCTGTCCAGGTTGGCATTCCGGTAGCCGGCCCGGGTCTTTGGGCGATGAAGACAACCAATGGAATTTCGGTTATTCCTGAAAAGGAAATTGCTTCTGCCATTAATGCAAACCCTCCGCCCGATGTTCCAACCGCTGAGCGAACGCCGGCAAAAGAAGAACCAATTGCCGTATTAATTACAGAAATTTCATCCTCAGCATGGCGGACGATCATCCCGACTTTTTCCTGCCAAGACGCCAAATCTGTCAAAACAGTCGATGATGGAGTCATTGGATAAGCAACATAAACTCGAGCATCCGCAATTACACTACCTATTGAAAAAGCATCATTCCCAGTTATGACCAACTTATCTTCTCCTGCTTTTTTAACTAAATAATTTAAAATTAAATTTGAATAATTTTTCTTAACCGCATCATATCCCGCCTGGACAAACTGTTTATTAAAATTTATAACTTCTTCGCCTTTCTTAGAAAATTGTTCTGAAATTATTTTTATAAGTTCATCGATATCTCCACCAAGTAACCCAATTGAAGCACCTAGAGCAATTGTATTTTTCATCACCGGCTGACCTTTTAAGTCGGTTAAAATTTTTTTGAAAGGGATAATTATTTTCTTGATATCCTCCTTTATTTCAAATTCCTCTTTATCAAAGACCACTAAACTTGATGGAGTTAATCTGGATTTATGTTTTTCATAGGTTTCTTTATTCAAACAAACTAAAACATCAATCGTCGGACTCAAGTGCGAAACGTCATCACCCGAAACATGGACTTCATAAGCATTATGTCCACCACGAATAAGAGATGGATATTCAATGTAATCAAAAATGTGATAGCCGGAACGAGTTGCGATCTTAGAAAAAACCACCCCGGTGGTCATTATTCCAAAGCCTGCTTCTCCTCCAATTAACCAAGTAAAATTCATAAATTAGTTTATAAAGTTTATAAAGTTTTTAAAGTTCATAAAGTAGAAAAAAGTTTTTTCTTTACAAACTTTATAGCTTTACGAACTTTACGAACTTATTTTGGGAATACTCTATTCCCTTGTGCATCTTCAATTATTATGGCGGCAACGGGGCAAGCTTTAGCCGACTCAATAATATTCTCTATCGTGTCTTCGTCAGCACTTTCTAAAATAACTGCTTTAGCCTCTTCATCAAGAACATAAGCTTTTGGTGCAACAGCTATGCAAGTAGCCGCACCGATACACAAGTTTCTATCAACCCATACTTTATGCCCTGATTTTAATGTCACCGGTCCAGAAGGATTTTTAGAGTCTTTTACTTTAGTATCCATATAATATTTTTAATTATTATAAAATTTATAATTTTTATAAAAGCTTATGTAACGCCTCAAGTGGCAATACGGCACACTTGATTCTCGTCATTCCTAAATCAATCCCTAACATCTTAATGATAAACTTCGAATTGAGTTTTTTCAATTCCTCTTTTGATTTACTTTTAGCAAAATCAGTCAACATTGAAGCAGATGCGGTTGAAATAACACAACCTTCACCATGGAATTTAACTTCTTTTACTTTATTTTTTTCAAAGTCTATCATCATTTCAATTTTATCTCCACATAGAGGATTACTCACCTTGCCAGATTTATCTGGTTTAATAAGTCTGCCCTGATTGTGGGGATGATGATAATGGTCGAGGATAATATCTTGATAAATATTCATTTTAAAATATTTTTAACTTTCTTTAATCCTTCCACTAATTTTTCTACATCCTTTTCATCATTATAAATATAAAAACTTGCTCTAACTGTTGCCTGTACTTTTAGTCTCGTATGCAATGGCATTGCACAATGATGACCGGCCCGAACGCAGATCCCTTGATCAGCCAAAATCTGAGCAATATCGTGAGGATGAAATTTATCAAAACTAAAAGATATTATCCCACCCCTATCTTCAATTTTTTTAGGTCCATAAATTTTTATTGATTGTCCAAATGTATCGATTAATCGATTAATCGCAAAATCTGTTAATTTTTTTTCATGTTCTAAAATATTATTCATACCAATTTTTTCTAAAAATTTTATCGATTCTTTAAAAGCAATCACCTCTCCAATTGCCGGTGTTCCGGCTTCAAATTTATGAGGGACATCTTTAAAAGTCGTTCTATCAACATATACTTCGTCAATCATATCTCCTCCGTACATAAATGGGTACATATCTTTTAATATTTTTTCTTTACCCCAAAGGACACCAACTCCAGTCGGCCCTAACATTTTATGAGATGAGAAAACTATAAAATCTGCCCCCAATTCCTGAACGTCAATTTTCAGATGAGGAACTGCTTGTGCAGCATCAATTATGGCAATTATGTTTGGATTGATACTCTTTGCGGTTGAAATTATTTCTTTAATAGGATTAATGGTTCCGAGAACATTTGAGACATAGGTTAGGGTAAGAATTTTAGTTTTTTTAGTTATTATTTGTTTTAACAATTCTGAATTCTGAATTTTAAATTCTAAATTTCCATCTTCATCAATATCTATGATTTTAAAAGTCGCTCCTACTTCCTCCGCAAGTACCTGCCATGGGACAAAGTTTGAATGGTGTTCCATTATGGTAGTAACAATTTCGTCACCCGGGTTAATAATCTTGCGACCCAACGAATAGGCTAATAGATTTAAAGATTCAGTGGCATTTCTTGTAAAAATAATTTCTCGAGAATTATTAGCATTGATAAATTTTGAAACGACCCCCCTGGTTTCTTCAAATTCCGCAGTTGCCTTTTCGGACATCGGATAAATACCTCTAAAAACATTAGCTGAATATTCACTATAATATTCATTAATTTTATCTATAACTATTTTTGGCTTTAAAGAAGTCGCTGTTGAATCAAGATAGACCAAGCCTGGCTGATGCTTAAAAATCGGAAACTGGTTTTTTATATCTTTTAAATTAATCATATTTATTAGCCAAGCTTGCATAACCTCCGAGGTTGTACATCGGTCGGCTATGAAGCTCTATTTTATCAATAATTTCTTGAATGAAGCCTGAAATGTATAGTTCCTCGGCTTTTTTTTGATCCAGACCGCGACTTTTTAAATAAAATATCGACTCTTCATCTATTTTACCAGTCGTTGAACCATGAGTACAAAAAACATCATCAGCTAAAATTTCTAAAAAAGGTCGCGAATCAACAAATACTTTTTCCCCTAAAATTAGGTTCTTATTTTTTTGGTAAGCATGAGATTTTTGTCCGGTTTTTTCTATTTTTATTAATCCTTGATAAATAAATTTTGATTGATTTAGAAATACACCTTTTATTAAAAGATTTGAAGTAGAATTTGGAGCAACGTGATATTGATTAGTTTTTAGTTCAAATTTTTCAGATTCTTTGCCAATATAAAGTCCTAAAATTTCTAAATTAACTTCTTTTGCATTGATTTTAAAATCAAACTCACCAGAAAGATTATGAAAAAAAACTACATAATCCCCAGGTATATTAAAAGTTAATTTCGTTTGTTTTGTTTTGTTTAGATTAATGAGCTTCATATTTTTATTTTTATATTGCTAAATTGTTTAACCGATTCAACCGATTTAACCGATTTAACCGATTTAACCGACTGACCCCGACATCTCCATCCTGATCAATCTATTTAATTCTATTGAATATTCTAATGGAATTTCCTTGACTACCGGTTCAATAAAACCATTGACTAACATCGTTTCTGATTCTGCTTTATTAATTCCTCTTGACATTAAATAAAATAATTTTTCTTCGCCCAATTTTTCCACCGTTGCTTCGTGTTGGACTTCGCAATTTTTTTCATTAATCCTCATATAAGGATAGGTATCTGAGCGGGATTGCTCATCCATAATTAACGCGTCACAAGATACGTAAACCTTAGATTTTTTTGCCCCTGGTGCGACCTGGACCAACCCTCTATATGAAGTCCTTCCTCCCTCTTTAGATATAGATTTGGAAATTATTCTTGAAGTTGTCTCCTCTCCGATATGATACATTTTTGCTCCAGCGTCTTGGTGTTGACCTTTTGTTGCGTATGCGATTGATAATACTTCGCCGTGCGATTTCCTTCCTTTTAAAATAACAGCCGGATATTTCATCGTCACACCACTGCCAATATTACAATCGACCCATTCCATAATTCCATTTTCATCAACGATGGACCTTTTTGTCACTAAATTATAAATATTATGACTCCAATTTTGAACGGTTGTATAGCGGACTCTTGCTCCACGTTTAACAAAAATTTCCACAACCGCGGCATGAAGCGAAGCCGTCGTATAAATAGGCGCAGTACAGCCTTCAATGTAATGAACGAAGCTTCCTTCCTCAGCAATTATTAAAGTTCTTTCAAACTGACCAAAACGTTCAGCATTAATCCTAAAATATGCTTGAAGAGGCATTGGTAATTTAACTCCTTTTGGAATATATACAAAAGATCCACCCGACCAAACGGCAGAGTTTAGTGAGGCGAATTTATTATCGTAGGGACTAATCAAAGTACCAAAATATTCTTTAACAATTTTCGGATATTTTCTTAAAGCCGTATCCATATCACAAAAAATTACCCCCCTTTTATTAAGTTCTTTATTTATGCTTTCATAGACTACTTCAGATTCGTACTGAGCTGATACACCGGATAAAAAGTTTTTCTCTGCTTCAGGAACGCCGATTCTATCATAAGTATCTTTAATCTCTTTAGGTAAATCTTCCCAGGAATTAACCTGTTTTTCGGTCGGTTTAATGTAATAATAAATATCATCAAAATCTATTTTTGAAAGGTCGGCTCCCCATTTTGGAATTTTTCTTTTTTTATAGGATTCGTAAGCTTTTAAACGAAATTCTTTCATCCAAATTGGTTCTTTTTTTAAATCTGATATATCTTCAACAATCTGTTTATCCAAACCTTTTTTTGCTTTATAAATATTATTCTCAGGCATTGAAAAACCAAATTTATAGTCGAAATCTATTTTTGCTTGTTTTGCCACTTTATAAACTTTATGAACTTTATAACTTTATATACTCTGATAACCGTTCTTCTCTATTTCCTCCGCTAATTTATAGTCACCTTTTTTGACAATCTTTCCTTCCATCATCACTAATACTTCGTCAGGGCGGATATATTTTAGGATCCGATTATAGTGGGTAATTATCAAATAAGTTTTTCCTT
>Ga0210049_1002661_pt1 | contig 16600 bp, 20 predicted proteins | sample CryGeyCG2014_300_2_FD_183964 | JGI IMG/M metagenome (GOLD analysis project Ga0210049, IMG submission 183964) | Groundwater microbial communities from aquifer - Crystal Geyser CG06_land_8/20/14_3.00 (SPAdes) (version 2) | ecosystem: Environmental > Aquatic > Deep subsurface > Groundwater | place... | reverse complement strand
AAAAGGCTTTATCACCAAAGAAGAAAGAAAAGGCTTTATCACCAAAGAAGAAAGAAAAGGCTTTATCACCAAAGAAGAAAGAAAAGGCTTTATCACCAAAGAAGAAAGAAAAGGCTTTATCACCAAAGAAGAAAGAAAAGGCTTTATCACCAAAAAAGAAAGAAAAGACATTGAAAGTTAAGAAACCGTTAAAATTGAAATCTCCACAAAAAAATACCAAAGTTGCAAAAAAAACTCAGAAACAGGAAACTGAAATTGCACAAGTCGAGGTTAAGCGCCGCACGACGAAAAAAGATGCGAAATTTAAAATTGGAGAAATGATTGTCTATCCTTTCCACGGAGTCGGAATCATAAGGTCAATAGAGAAAATTAACGTCATAGGTGAAGACAAATGGTATTACACAATTGATTTTAGAAATGGCGAGCTGACGGTAAGAACTCCAATTGAAAACCAAAACGAAAAAGGAATGAGAAAAGTCATAAGCAAGTCCGAAGTAGATAATATTCTTGGGATATTGAAAAAGCGCCATCAAAGTGAAGAATCGGATTGGAAAGTGCGTTACAATGTTTATCTGGAAAAGCTCAAATCAGGCGATATTTACGAAGCGGCAAAGGTTGCGAGAAATCTCTCGAAACGCGGTCCTGAAGGCGAACTATCTATGAGCGAAAAACGTCTGCTTGAGTCTGCAGTTCAACTCCTTATTCATGAAATTGCTTACGCTTCGAAGAAATCGCTCGAAGATGTTGAGCAGGAAATCAGTAAATATCTGAGGGCTGGCCGATGAAAAAGAATTGGATTGTTACGTTAATCATATTCTTGCCGGTAATTTTTGTTCCCGTAATGTTTGCTCCGGAAGATCCTCGCAAATTTTATATTGGAATTTTTTCTTACGTTGCGGTCATTGCCGTCACAATGCTCTTTCAACTCATGGGCTCCGTTTTTGACACGGCTAAAATCCGGCAGAGTCTTATAGGAGGCATATTAGGTGTTGCCGGAATATTTCTTCTTACACCTTTATTGCGTTCGTTCACGCATTCTTCTGTGGGACTGGGTGACTCGCCTATTGGACAAACAATTCTTTTGTCGGTGCTTTACTACTCAGGCTTTATGTTTGGAGCTGTTTTGAGTTATTTTTCATTTCAGCAAAAAGCAGGAGATAAAAAATCAGAGTCAATTGCATTGATAACAAGTGAAAAGAAGATATGTGATACTTCAGTTCTCATCGACGGCAGATTAGCCGACATGGCAGATGCTGGTTTTCTCGACGGAGAAATTATTATTCCTCAATTCATCCTTAGAGAACTACAGAGCATAGCGGATTCTGCAGACCAGTTGAAAAGGAACAGAGGCAGACGCGGATTGGATATTGTAAAGAGATTACAGGATATTGAAGGGCTGAAAGTTTCGATACCTGCAGCCGATTTTCCAAGTGAAAAAGAAGTTGATCATAAACTTCTTTTGTTGGCACTGGACATCAATGCATCATTGATTACGAATGATTTTAATCTGAACAAAGTGGCCAAGGTTCGCTCGATAAAAGTTTTAAATCTCAATGATTTGGTGAACGCTTTGAAAACTATTTATCTGCCCGGCGAAGAGATAACGGTTCCTGTTACCAGAGCAGGCAAAGAGCCTGGTCAAGGAATTGCATATCTTGACGACGGTACCATGGTCGTAATGGACGGCGGCGCAAATCATGTCGGCAAGATGGTTAAAGCTACTGTAACAAATATTCATCAAACTACTGCAGGAAGAATGATCTTTTCGAGATTCGAAAACATAAGCAAAAGAAACGGCGAAGAGTAATTTTTTATTGAAAAATTAGCGAATGAAAACAGCTATTATTCTTCTCTCGGCAGGATTATCAAAAAGATATGGCGGCTCCAGATCGAAACTGCTTGAGCCTTTAGGAAAAAGACGTGTAATCGATATCACTATAAACTCTTTGAAACATGCTTGCCCTTCAGGAGAAATATATCTGGTCTCCACTCCGGAATTTAGAAAAGAATCTGCGCTCGATTTACGTTGGATTGAAGGAGGAGCTCGCAGGCAGGACTCTGCTCGAAATGGAATTATTTCCGTTGAAGCCGATCGATATTTAATCCATGATGCGGCGCGGCCGTTCATATCGAAACAACTTGTCGATAGATTATTGGATGCTTTATCTTCATTTGACGGTGTAGCTCCGGGACTGCCCGTGACGGACACTCTGAAACGAATTTCGAATAATTCTATCTTCGAAACACCGGATCGAAATGAATTTGTTTTTGTTCAAACTCCGCAAGCTCTTAAAGCTGAATCTGCAAAAAAAGCGTTTCAGTCAGTTGATTGGAATGTAGAATATACGGACGATCTTGCAGTAATGGAAAAGGCCGGTTTTAAAACAGGTATTGTTGAAGGCGAACCTGAAAACATCAAAATCACGAGACCGGAAGATCTTATTCGTGCAAAAGAAATATACAAAAATTTTTCAAAAGGATTTTATGACGCCAATGATTAGAATAGGATTCGGTTACGATTCTCATGCAGTAGATCCTGCTAGAACTCTGATACTCGGCGGAATTAAATTTGAAAACATTTCAGGTTTGAAAGGGCACTCGGATGCGGATGTCCTAGTGCATGCGATTATCGATGCAATTTTATCTGCTTCAGGTCAAGGCGATATCGGCGAACATTTTCCGGATACCGATCCCGGATATGAAAATATCTCCAGCCTTGAACTTCTTCGCGAATCAATCCCAAGCGATTGGAATATAGAACAGATTGACGCAACCGTAATTTGTGATCAGCCAAAAATACTTCCTGAACGCAGCCGCATAATAGCATCTCTAAAATCTGTTCTCGGACAAAACGTGCAGATAACAGTAAAAGGGAAGAGCACCGAGAAATTGGGATTTCTCGGAAGAGGCGAAGGCATTGTTGCATTTGCAGTTGCGCTTCTGTCTAAATAATGATTCTCTACGATTCACTTTCAAAAAGCCGAAAAGAAATTTCGTCTTCTAAAAGCATAGGTATTTATGTTTGCGGCATCACTCCTTACGATTCTCCTCATCTTGGACATGCGCGCGCCGCTGTGATTTTTGATGCGTTTGTAAGATGGTTGAGACATTTGCATCGCGAGGTGAATTACATCCGCAACATAACCGACATCGACGACAAAATCATCGAGCGTTCAAAAGGCGAAGATATCGTCTCGTTTACAGCCAAATATATCGACGAATACCATCAAATGGCTTCTCTGTTGAATTGCGTAAATCCGGATTATGAACCCAGAGTTTCTCAACATATCGGAGAAATAATTGCGCTCGTCAAAAAACTGATTGAACTAGGACATGCATATTTGGCAAACGGTTCGGTATATTTTTCTGTAAGGTCATTTAAAGATTACGGCAGACTTTCAGGCCGCGACATTGACGAGCTTATAACCGGCACGCGAATCGAATCTGAAGAAGAGAAAAAAGACCCGCTGGATTTTGCGCTCTGGAAGTCGGCAAAGGCAGGAGAACCGTCGTGGGATTCGCCTTGGGGAGAAGGCCGGCCTGGCTGGCATATTGAGTGCTCTGCAATGTCGATGAAATATCTTGGTGAAACATTTGACATTCACGGCGGCGGCAACGATTTGGTTTTTCCTCACCACGAAAATGAGAGGGCTCAATCCGAAGCGGCGACCTCGAAAGAGTTTGCAAAGATATGGATGCACAACGGATTGATAACGCTCAATAACCGCAAAATGTCGAAGTCAGAAGGAAATGTTCTTTCACCTTTTACTTTGATTAATAAATTCGGGGCAAGAACTTTGAGATATTATCTTCTTTCTGTTCGCTACAGCAGTCCGCTTGATGTCTCAGAGGAACGGCTCTTTGAGGCTAAATCAGCGCTGGAACGCTTTGAAACATTTATTGCAAGTGTGAACAAAAATTCCATAGCGGAAGCAGACGAAAAAATAATTTCTGAATTTTCTTCTGCATTGAATGATGACTTTAACACTTCCGCCGCTTTTTCAATTCTTTTTGAGGCGATTAAACGCGGCAACAAAGGAACAATAACCGAACGCAATGCAATTGCCGGAGCTATACGCTATTGCGGAGAAGCTGTCGGCATTGACTTCTTTCCAAAAGAAGAATACAGAGATGAAGAGATAGAGAAACTTATTGGAGAAAGAAATGAGGCTCGACGAGAAAAGAATTTTGCGCGTTCCGATGAAATTAGACAAGAATTGCTGGCAAAAGGTATAATACTCGAAGATACTAAGGAAGGTACTAGATGGCGAAAATCCTGAATATTAATCTTGAAAATAATTTACCGATCACATTTATTGCAGGGCCATGTCTTATAGAACCGAATGTCTTTGAGATTGCTAAACGCCTTAAAGAAATATCTGATCGAAAAAAAATAAAGCTCATATTCAAAGCGTCTTACGACAAAGCCAACCGGCAATCTTTGAGTTCACCGCGTGGTGGCGGAATCAAAAAGGGATTGGAGATACTGCTTGAAATAAAAAAAGAATTTGGACTCCCAATTCTAACAGATATTCATCATCCTGAAGAGGCGGATGAAGCCGCCAAAGTTGCCGACTGTCTTCAAATTCCCGCATTCCTTTGCAGGCAAACAGATCTCGTCATAGCGGCGGCAAAAACAGGAAAGGCAATCAACATTAAAAAGGGTCAGTTTCTCGCTCCGCAACAGATGAAGTCTATTGTCGAAAAAGCGGCCGAGTCCGGGGCACGTGATGTTATCGTTACCGAACGCGGAACTTGTTTCGGGTACGGAGATTTAATCTTCGACCCTAGATCGATTGAAATCATGAAAGAATTTGCGCCGGTTGTTCTTGATGTGACTCACGCAGTGCAGAAATCTCTGGCAGGTGATGGAAGATCAGGCGGCGATCGCCGCTTTGTTCCGGCGCTTGCTCGAGCCGGAACTGCTTTGGGGCTTGCCGGAATTTTTATTGAAACTCATTCGGACCCGCAAAATGCGCTTTCAGATCGAGACACTCAATGGCCGCTCGATGATTTTGAAAAACTCTGCGATGAAATTGTAATGCTCGATGAAGTGATAAAAAGGAAAAAAAATGAATAATAAAATACTTGAAGATGCAAAAAAGGTTTTCGATATCGAGATATCTGCGCTGAAAGGAGTCGCATCTTCGCTTGACGAAAATTTTGTTAAAGTTATCTCTGCGATTGAAGCTAGAGAAGGCAAGGTTATTGTCACAGGACTCGGAAAATCCGGAGCTGTCGGCAGAAAGATTGCGGCAACGCTCTCTTCGACTGGAACTCCAACAGTCTTTATTCATGCGGCTGAAGGCCTCCACGGCGATTTGGGCATTATAGACAAAAAAGATATTGTCATCGCAATTTCATACTCCGGAGAAACGAATGAGCTTTCTCTTCTTATTCCGGCAATAAAAAGGCTTGGAGTCAAACTCATAGCGATAACCGGTAAATTAGATTCAACTCTAGGCCGAGCCGCGGATATCTCACTTTCTGTGAATATAGATAAAGAAGCATGTCCGCTTGGGCTTGCGCCAACCTCGTCTACTACTGCAATTCTTGTAATGGGCGATGCTCTTGCTGTGGCTCTTTACCGCGCAAAAAACTTCACTGCCGAGGATTTTGCATTGAGGCATCCGGGCGGCGCGTTGGGAAGATCTCTCAAAAAAGTTTCTGAATTGATGCACAAAGGAGAAGAGATTCCCGTCTCAAATGAAGATGACTCCATGAGCGACGTAATAATTGAAATGACCAAAAAAAAGTTGGGCATGACTTGCATTGTAAATTCAAAAGGCAAATTGAAAGGTATTGTCACCGACGGCGATTTGAGAAGACTGATGCAAAAAAGACAGAATAACGCTTTGGAGTTAAAAGCATCTGAAGTGATGACAAAGTCTCCGCGAACAATTAACGAAACGGAATTTGCTGTTAAAGCTTTGACTGTAATGGAAGAAAACAAAATCACTTCTCTGGTGGTTGCGGACAAAATGCAAAGACCTGTTGGAGTTATTCACATTCACGATATTCTCCGCTCGAAGGTGGTTTAAAGAACTGCTAATCTTGCCGGCCGGAGATAACAAGATTTTGTTCGACTGCTTCAAACCTCGAATAGTACCGCCTCACCTCTATATTCATATTCCATATTGCGTCACAAAATGTCCATATTGCGATTTTTATTCTGCTCCTATTGAATCGCTTCCAAATCCGGATATTTACATAGATGCCGTTCTAGATGAACTTTCTTTTTGTATAGGTAAATTCGATACGATCTTTATTGGCGGAGGCACTCCATCTGCTATTCCTCTAAAAACTTTTGAACGACTGTTGAAGAAAATTGCAGAGCGGTTGAAAAGTGGTTATGAATGGAGCGTGGAAGCAAATCCAAAAGATGTCACATCAGAACTAGTTCGAATGTTGAAAGATTATGGAGTGAACAGGTTTTCAATCGGATTTCAATCGTCGAGCGACAACGTTTTGAAAAGATTAGGGCGACGGCATTCTCAAAAAGATAACGAATGTGCTGTTGAAACTGCTGTGAATGCCGGTTTTGAAAAAATATCAGGCGATATAATATTCGGACTCCCCAATGACGAGCTCGAGAAGACTCTGGATTTCTTTTTGCAAAATAATATTTCGCATCTTTCAGCATACGAACTTCACGTTGAAGGTAATTCGAGATGGAATATTGACGGATATGATCCTTCTGTTTCAGACGAAGAAAAAATGAAGTGTATGGAAAAGACTATTTTTATTCTTGAAGAGCGAGGAATCATGCGCTACGAGATTTCAAATTTTGCAAAGCCGGGCTTTGAGTGCCGAAGCCATATAAATGTTTGGAGCTCAGGCGAATATGTTGGAATTGGAGCAGGCGCTCACGGCTTTGAACAGGGGATACGATACGTTCATTTGCCGAACACGAAAGAGTATGTTGAAAATAAAATAGTCGAATATGAAGACTCAAATAAACTTAAAGAAAATGCTATTGCCATGGAGACAATGATGCTCGGAATGAGAATGATTAGAGGAATAGATATCGAGAAGCTTTCGCCATTGCGAAAAAATGCGCTGATGAATCGTAAAAATATTCTCGATAGTCTTACAGCGGACGGATTGATCGAAATATTCGGCTCAATAATAAAACCGACTTCACGCGGACTGCTTTTCGTTAACGAAATTGCATTACGATTCGCGTAAATCACTAATCACTGTATAATGAAAATTGCCTCCAACAAAGGGAATGAATAATGAACCTCGATTTTTTCGGAAAACTTCAGTAATCTTTCATAATGACATTTATTGCCGATTTGCATATACATTCGAAATATTCGCGCGCTACTGCCAGAAATCTCGATCTTGAAATTATAGCCGGTTGGGCTATCAAAAAAGGAATCGACTTGGTTGCTACAGGTGATTTTACTCATCCAAAATGGTTTAACGAACTCAAAGAAAAACTTGTCTCTGCTGAAGAAGGTTTTTTTAAACTGAAAGATAAAAAGAATTCCAAAATTCGTTTCTGTTTATCTGTCGAAATTTCATCGATATACAAAAGCGAAGCTTTAGACGGTTCCGATCCTGCTCAGGCAAAAGTTAGAAGAGTTCACAATCTGATATTTCTTCCGTCGCTAGAAGATGCAGAGAAGTTTAATAAGAAACTTGGAAAGATCGGCAACATCAAATCTGACGGAAGACCCATTCTCGGGCTTAGTTCTAGAGCTCTATTAGAAATTCTTCTTGAAACAGCGCCGGACGGTTTTCTCATTCCGGCTCATATCTGGACTCCACACTTTTCGGTGCTCGGCGCGCAATCCGGTTTTGACTCCGTCGAAGCATGTTTTGGTGACCTTACTCAATATATTTTTGCTCTTGAAACAGGTTTATCCGCCGACCCGCCCATGTGCCGACGACTCAGTATGCTTGACCGATATTCACTCGTTTCCAACTCTGATGCTCATTCTCCGGCAAATCTTGGCAGGGAAGCGAATATCTTCTCGTGCAACTTTAATTTTTCCTCGATGAAAAAAGCATTGATGTCCGGAAAAGGTTTTGAAGGAACAATCGAGTTTTTTCCGGAAGAGGGAAAATACCATCTTGATGGCCATCGCAATTGCGAGCGTAGCATGACACCTCATGAAACAATTGCTGCCGACGGCCTATGCCCTGATTGCGGCAGAAAAGTCACTATCGGAGTTCTTCACAGAGTCGAGACTTTGGCGGACAGAGCAGAAGGCATGCAGTGCAAAAATCCAAAGCCATTTATCAGAGCTGTTCCTCTCGCAGAAATAGTTGGTGAAATATTAAAAGTAGGTTCGAAAAGTAAGAAAGTAGTAAAAGAGTATGAACGTCTCATCTCAGAAATAGCTCCTGAAATTGAAATTCTTACTAAAACTCCAATCGATAAAATTTCCGAAATTGCAGGCGAATCAGTTGCCGCATCTATATCTCGAATGAGAAGAGGCAAAGCGAAAATTTTTGCCGGATACGATGGAGAATATGGAAAGATAAGTCTGCTAGCTCAATAGTTTTTTTTTAGTGAGCTAAATTGTTAATTTGAAAATAAAGTAGTTATGTAAGTTTTCCACAGCTTTTCTCTATTGAGAAAAGCTAAGTTTTTTTCTTAAAAAAGAATGTTGCATTAGTTATAAATTGATGCCATAATATTTAAATACTATAAATGACATGTACGCCCGGTTGAACAAATGCGGCATTACCTGCCCCCCCTCAGGTGCCTCAAATCGCCGGGCGTTAATTTTTAAGTCACAGAAATAGGAAACGCTCCATTTCTTTCTTGCGTATCAGTCATCATTTATCTAACATCTATTTTATGGATACTCTAGTTCTGAATAAAAACTTTTTTGCTATTCAAATTACTAATTGGAAGCGAGCACTTTCTCTGCTTTACCTAGGGCATGCCGCTGCAGTCGACGAAGAGTATCGGCTTTATGATTTTGAATCGTGGAGAGAAGTAGCAGATTCCATGACCAAATGTGCTCACGGTGCGATCATTACTCCTAATTTCAGCATTCCAATTCCTGACGTTATTTCTTTAAGACTTTACAGCAAGCTTCCACCTATGACGATTAAGTTTACGAGACGCAACATTTACGAGCATTACGATTTCAGATGCTGTTACTGTGGAACTCGCTTTTCGTCTGATCAGCTTAATCTCGAACATATTATTCCGCGTTCACGTGGCGGAAAATCAGATTGGGAAAATGTGGTAACTGCTTGTATCGAATGTAATACCAGAAAAGCAAACAGACTTCCTCACGAAGCAGGAATGGCTTTGAGAATTAAACCTTCCAAACCGGGATGGAGAGGTCCTGATTCACTTCTGATGAGGTCGGGAATAAAAATCAGAGCTTCATGGCAGAGGTTCATCGACACCTGCTACTGGGATGGCGAATTAAAGATTTAGTTAAGGAAGAGGAGTTTTGTTTATTATTTCCGAAAATATTTACGAACAATTAATACAAGACGGCAAAAAAGCTCTGCCACGCGAAGCCGTAGGATTAATTTTTGGCCGAAAAGAAGGAACCTCGGAGATTACTGAATCCTATGTTGCGGCTGAAAATATATCCAGTTCTCAAAGCTCATTCGAGTTCGATAAAAAATTTTTCGAAACTGCAATTGCTTCTGCCGGTTCGTCTTTGATTGCATTGTTTCACACTCATCCGAACGATCTTCCTATTCCAAGCAGGAAAGATATAGATGGAATCGGAGATTGGACGCATTTAAAACATTTGATACTCTCATTCTACGGTGAGCCAAAACTCAAGGTGTGGGGAATATTTAACAGTCAGATTGTGCCTGAACCTTGGCGAATTGCAAAATAAAAGGAGGAAATAATGAATCTCAAATCATATATTCGAGATGTGCCGAACTTTCCGAAGCCGGGAATAGTTTTCAAAGACATCACGACTCTAGTCGGCAATCCAGCCGCATTCAAATATGTAATAGACAAATGGAAGAACGAATACGAATCTGCAGACTTGTCAGCGATTGTGGGAATCGAGTCTCGAGGATTCATCTTTGGAGCTCCGCTTGCTGAACAACTTAATCTTCCATTTGTGCCTGCCAGAAAACCAGGCAAACTACCGTGGAAAACAATCAAAGAAGAGTATGAACTGGAATACGGAACAGATGCCATAGAGCTACACGAAGATGCAGTGAAGCAAGGCTCTAGAGTACTAATTGTAGACGATCTTTTAGCGACCGGCGGGACAGCTCTTGCCGCGGCGAAGTTGATTAATAAACTCGGTGGAATAGTTCATGCACTGGTTTTTGTAATTGAATTAGGATTTCTAGGTGCTCGCGATGGAAAACTTAAAGGCTATAAGGTCGACTCTTTAGTGAATTACGATTCAGAATAGACGGCAAAAATTCTTGAACGATTTTTTTTGACAAAAGCAATTCAAATAGAATATAGTTCTTTTCTAGTGAGAATTTTTTATAAATAATTAACTGTCCGGACTTTCATAGATCCGGGCGGATCTATGAAGGGAAGCGTATGAATTTCAATATTGGTGATCAAGTAGTGCACCCTGTGCATGGCTTAGGTTGCGTCAAAGATATTCGGGAGACCTCAATACTTGGCGAGTCTGTAAAAGTTTATGTGATCTCGACCAAGAAGATGGAACTCCAGATTCCGCTCGAAAAGGCCCGAGGGCTAGGAGTCCGAGCGGTTGCAACCCCGGAGCAAGCTGAAACAATGTTGAAGATAATCAGGTCGCCGGCAAAGGAGGATCCGTTCACTGCAAACGAAGGCTGGTATGAACGGGGAGAAGAGTTAAAAAAAAGAATTAGAGAAGGCGAAGCCGAGGATCTAGCCGAGATTGTAAGAGATCTCGATAAAAACTCCAAAATTTATGAATTGAACATTAAAGAAAAAGAAATATTGATTCAGACAAAAGAACTTGTGATTCAGGAATTGACTTATGCGCTTGGAATTCCTAAATCAAAAGTTATCGAAAAAGTTGAAGATGCCTTGAAGGCCAATTTGAAAAAGAAGGTGACAAGATGAATTCAATAAAAGTCAGTAGATCAGGCAGAGGCGAATCTCTTTACTCAGAGCACACAGGGCGTTTTGTAAGGCTCATCCTTGAAAAGCCGGAACAGGCTCTGGAAGAATACGGATTCAACTTCGTATATTCTATTGATGAATCTGACAGCGCGGCTTTTTTGAAAAATATCGGCATAGCATCAGACTCTTGGCGGCAGAGATTTCTCGAAGCTGTTGCTCTTCATAGGCGCGGCGAGTTAAAAAATGCTGAAAAGGTTTATAAGGAACTGCTTTCTGAAGATGGAAAGCACAAAGAGATAGAGTACAATCTTGCGGCACTTTATTTGCAAAGTGGAGAAGAGGAGAAAGCAAAAGAGCATCTCGGCAAATTTGAAAAATTTGTTTCTTCTATAGAACCGGAAGAAAATGATGCTGTTATACTTGAAGAATTTACGCAGAGAATAAAAGAGATTAAAGAAGAATTAGAATAGCAAATTTTATTTAAAATGTTCAGCCTTTACGAGGGCAAAAATTAGAAAAGAAGGGTGGTTGAAATAAATTGGTTTACGTCCAGGTGACCTCTGAAGAAGGTCTCGAAAAGGCACTTAAAAGATTTAAGGCTAAGTGCGATAAAGAAGGCATAAAACGAGACATCAAGCGTCAGCGGGCATTCGAAAAGCCGAGTGAAAAACGGCGCCGAAAGCAGCGCAAAGCCGAAGCCAAATTGAGGAAAAGAGTTGCAAAGCAGAGAAAATATTAAAAGAAGGGGCGATTCATGAATCGCCCCTATCTGCGTCTTCATTTACTGAAGTTTAAGTTGTGAGCGTTAGCAACATTCTTAAGGCGGTATTTCCGGCGGCGGGGCTTGGCACTCGATTTCTTCCCGCAACAAAAAATCAACCTAAAGAGATGCTTTCTCTTTACGATAAGCCTGCTATTCAATATGTAATTGAAGAGGCGGCCGGTGCCGGTCTTAAAGATATTTTAATTATAATTGCTCCCAATAAAAGAAGTATCATCGATCATTTTGACAGGAATGAATTGCTGGAAAAATATCTTGAAGCTTGTGGAAAAGAAGAACTGGCAAAAAAAATAAAAAAAATTTCAGAAATAGCGAGACTGCATTACACGTATCAAGTTGATCCATTAGGGCTTGGGCACGCAGTTCTTATGGCTGAGCCTTTTATCGGAAATTCTCCGTTTGCTGTTTATCTTGCGGACGACATAATCGATCCTCCTCCTTCAGGCAAAAACGCATCACAGCAGATGATCGACCTATTCAGCGAAACTGGTTCTTCGGTAATAGCTCTTGAAGCAGTTTCTTGGGAAAAAGTTTCCGGCTACGGAGTTGTCGATGGTAAAAAGATCGGTGAACGAAAAATTAAAATAACGAACGTAGTAGAAAAGCCTTCGCGTGAAGAAGCACCTTCGAATCTGACTATTGTTGGCAGATATATTTTTACTCCGACCATATTTGAACTCTTGAAAAATACTCCTGCTGGTCGTAACGGAGAAATTCAGCTTACCGATGCAATTCAAAAGCTAATCGAAATCGAACCCGTCTATGGACTTGAATTCGAAGGAAGAAGATTTGATACCGGCGATCCTGCAGGATTTCTCGAGGCAACGGTTGAGTTTGCTCTGAAAGGCGAGGATTCTGAAAGAATACGGAAATATTTAATAGAGCTTTCGAAAAAATTATGAATCTGCTTTTTGGTCAACCCTTGCATCCATGCTCGCAAAACGAACAATGTCGCGTCCTCTAACTGATCTTAGAAAACGCACATTCTTCGGATTGTGCGGAGCCATCATCTTCATCTCAGCCATCATTACTTCTTCAAAAGCTACGGCGATTCTTTTTTCATTGCTTTTTTTTATTAGTCTTTTCGAACTTTTTACAATGTACAAACAATTGAAGAATAAACTTTCGATAGCACATTTAATATTATTGGGAATTTATCCTGTCATCATAACAGCGGGCACTTTTTCTGCTATTTTGCTTAGACGGAAATATCCTTCACTACTGCTTTTAACCGTCATTATCTGCACGTGGAGCGCAGACAGCGGCGCCTACTTTTACGGTATGAAATTTGGTAAGCATTTTATGATTCCCACAATATCTCCTTCAAAAACATGGGAAGGAGCAGTAGGAGGCTTTGTTGCTCCGATAATAGCGGCTCTAATTCTTGGATTATTTTCCAAGAATTTCACGTTTTCAATTTGCACCGGTATTGTAGCGGGAACTTTTGGTCAGCTTGGAGATATTGTTGAGTCAAAAATAAAACGGATAGTGGAAATAAAAGATTCGGGCTCATTGATTCCAGGACATGGTGGAATGCTCGATAGATTCGATGCCTTTTTCTTCAACTCTACAGCAATGTTTTTTATAGTTTCAGTTTTTCTTTAATTCTCTATCTTAACTGATTCTTTAGAGACATTGTCTCAGTCACAAATAACGACTGAACCATCATGTCCATTGTAAGTAAAATGCCAATGCAAGAGAATATCGCGTCCAATCAAACAATCAAAATTTTTAAGAGGACAAGAAACAATCGGGCTCTCTATACCGCTACCCCAAGGAAATATGATAAAACCATAATAAACTGGTTGCTGTTGTTCATCTTGAACTGAAGAAACTTTTTGAAAACCTGTGTGAACGAGTCCAAGTTGGTCAGCTACATCAGGCGTTATCACAGTACAACTTGCTCCTGTATCAATTAAGGCATTTATGTTAACTGTTGGAACACTTTTCCCCTGTTGTTTAAAATTTTCTTGAACAATCTGCGGGTGAGTAATGTTAACTTTGATAATAGCTCCCATTTGATATAAAACAACTGACGATGGAATCTGGACGATTATTTCCTTTCCATCTTTCTTCATTTTACCCTGACCACCATACCTGTATGTGTTTATCATAACGTAGCTTCCATGATAAAGTTTAGCGGTTCTTTTTCAACTAAATGATAAACAAGAAAGCTTGTGTCTACCCCATATAAACGTACTCCTTCCTTTGCAGCTCGTTCATAACTATCGTAAGAAGCCACTAGATTTTCTTCAAACACAAGAATGAATTTGTTACTATGCTCCTTGAGTAAGGATTCTTTGTTTTTGTTAACGAAATCAAGATTTTTCTTCAAATCTTTTTCACCCATATCTTCCTCCTTTTTCAATTATATGATAGGAACTTCAATTCTCGTTGCATATTTGCGAAGGTAGCAGAGCGAGTTGATGTTGTAAACACGAAAGGGTGGCGGCAACATCATCTTCGATGGACTCGATATTGCCCTCACTGATGCAACCAGGTAGAGAGGGACATAGACTGTGAAGCATCCTTCTTCGCTTGGTTCAAGAACGGCTTGAATCTTCATCTCACCCTCCTGCAAATATTGTGCGCTGTCGCACCGAGAAAATCAAGGGAATGTTTTCGCACCCTGAACAACGCTACGCCCATGCGAATTTTTACGAAAGAAAACGCGGCTCCCCGCCTTTTTCTTCAACTCTACAGCAATGTTTTTTATAGTTTCAGTTTTTCTTTAATTCTCTTCAAAGCAAGTTCAATGCGCTTAGACTCGCCGAATGCGCTCAGCCTGAAATATCCTTCACCCGCCGGTCCAAATCCTGCTCCAGGTGTGCCTACCACATTCGCTTCATTTAAAAGTTTATCGAAAAATCTCCATGAATCCATTCCAGACGGAAGCTTCACCCAGATATACGGAGCATTAACTCCACCGTAAACTTCGAAGCCGACGGAAGCCAGACCTTCCCTGATCATCCTTGCATTTCCGAGATACAATTCAATTAATGATCGGATTTGCTGCTTCCCTTCATCAGAGTAAGCTGCTTCGGCAGCACGCTGAACAGGATATGAAACACCGTTGAATTTTGTGCAGTGACGTCTGTTCCAAAGTCCATTCAAAAAAACTTTTTTCCCATTGGAAGTATTTGCGTTTACATTTTTTGGAACTACTGTAAATGCGCATCTAGTTCCGGTAAAGCCGGCGTTCTTTGAAAAGCTTCTAAATTCTATTGCGACCTCTTTCGCGCCTTCAATCTCATAGATAGAATGCGGCAGATTTTTATCTGTTATGTAAGCTTCATAAGCCGCATCGAATAAAATAATCGATTCGTGCTTTCGAGCATAATCCACCCATTTAGTTAGAGCGGTTCTATCAAGCGTTGCGCCTGTCGGATTATTTGGAGAGCATAAATAAATTATGTCTACGTTTTCTTTCGGAAGATCAGGATTGAATGAGTTCTCTGAAGTGCATGGCAAATAAACTATTCCTTCGTATCTGCCATCAGAAAGCGCATTGCCGGTCCTTCCAGCCATCACATTAGAATCCACATATACCGGATAGACCGGATCTTCCAGAGCAACAACATTATCAACAGAAAAAAGTTCTTGAATATTTCCCGTATCACATTTAGAACCGTCGGAAACAAAAATTTCATCTTTATCTAACTCTACGCCTCTGGCGCGATAATCGTTCTCGATAATCTTTTCGACCAGAAAATCATAGCCCTGTTCAGGACCGTATCCGTGAAATGTCTTCTTCTTCTTCATCTCTTTTACAGCTTTTTTAAAAGCAGACACAATACTTCTAGGAAGAGGTTCGGTGACGTCACCGATTCCAAGCCTGATTATATCCGCGTCCGGATTTAATCTTCTGAACTCCAAAGTTCTTTTGGCAATTTCAGGAAATAGGTATCCCGCTTTCAGCTTCAAAAAATTTTCATTCACTCTAGCCATATATTCACCTCTTTTTTTCTAATCGTAATAGATTAAATCCCAACTCTGACAGGAGTTCTAATAAAAATTTTCTTTGGAGAAGTCTAGGATGAGGAAGAACCAATTCATTAGTATCAGTTATCAATAGGTTTCCATTCTTTTCAATAATCAAGATATCGAGATCAAGGGTTCTCGGCATGTATTTGCCTTTTTCCATCGAATTCCTGCCCGCCGAAGTTTCGATATTGTTTAACTTTTTCAAAAGAGCTTCAGGCTTATCGTAAAATATGCCGCAACAAACCGCATTCAAATAAGAAGGCTGTGGAGTCAAGTTGCCTTCAGCATTGAGCGCAGAGGTTTCAATTATTTTACTGTGTTTACTATCTGTAAAAATTTCATCGAGCTGTTTTAATCCATACTTAATATAACTCAAACGCTCTCCAAGATTAGAACCTAAACTTATCCAAGCAATAAGCTTATTGTCATTTTTCACCTTATTCTCGTCACTTCGATTTCTGAATATTCAACAGGCAGAGACAGCGCGGGTTTCAATTTACGAATATAAATTTTCACTCCGGTCAGAATAGGAAATTCTTTAAGTAATGTATCCGCAATAAAAGCTCCAAGCGGCTCCATTAACCTGTAGCGTTGCTTTTTAAAGAGCTCAACAATGCGATTACAAATTTGAGCATAATCAGGTCTGTCTTTAAGAGTATCTTTCAGAGGATTCGAAGGTTCATCGTAGAACGCGTCAAAGCCTATCGAGAACTGCGATCCAAGTCTTGCTTCGCTCTTTTCAAGCCCATGAAATGCCCAAACTGAAATACCTCTAACGCTGATCTTTACTTCCGGCATAACAAAATTAATTGTCTTTTTTG
>Ga0210049_1002659_pt1 | contig 16608 bp, 12 predicted proteins | sample CryGeyCG2014_300_2_FD_183964 | JGI IMG/M metagenome (GOLD analysis project Ga0210049, IMG submission 183964) | Groundwater microbial communities from aquifer - Crystal Geyser CG06_land_8/20/14_3.00 (SPAdes) (version 2) | ecosystem: Environmental > Aquatic > Deep subsurface > Groundwater | place... | reverse complement strand
ACCCTGTATCCCTCACTACATAGCCAAACAGACAATTGCTATGTCCCGAACTCACATCGGTTAGACTAAGAAAGAGCTTAACTTGGCACGCATCTGTGTAATCATTAGTAAGTATTATAGGATGTCTATGCTTAGCTATATCCGTATTTTTTAACAAACCAAACCTTAACCGCCTGAACTAAAAATAAATATGTAGTTACCATTAAAAACAGAGCTACAAAATATCCCCTGGGAGGAACAACGAAACCGAATGCCTTGGCTAAGGGAGAAAAAGGTATGATAATTCCTAAGCTTACGATAAAAATTGAGGTAAAAATCAGGAACTTACTCGGCCTGCTTTCAAAAAAAGGAATTTTTCCCGTGCGTATCACGTGTATTACCAAAGTCTGGGTACAAAGGGATTCTATAAACCAACCAGTATGGAATAATGCCGCGGAGGCGTGAAAAATAAACAACATTACTCCGTAAGTCAGAAAGTCGAATATTGAACTAATCGGGCCTATAATAACCATGAATTTTTTAATATGCCGCACATTCCATGGCTGGGGTTTGGCGAGATATTCTTTGTCCACTTCATCCGTCGGTATAGCTACCTGCGATAAATCATAAAGGAAATTATTTAAAAGTATCTGGATCGGTAACATCGGTAAAAAAGGCAAAAACATAATGCCGCCGGTCATGCTAAACATATTGCCAAAATTGGAGCTAGAACCCATTTTAATATATTTAACGATATTGCCGAAGGTCTTGCGGCCTTCTATTACTCCGTCCTCTAAAACCATAAGGCTTTTCTTAAGCAAGATTATATCTGCCGACTCCTTAGCTATATCAACGGCATTATTAACTGATATGCCTACATCTGAAGTTTTTAATGCGGGAGCGTCATTTATGCCGTCCCCAAGGTAACCCACGATATGCTTATTCGCATTTAAAGCACAGATTATCCTTTCTTTCTGTAACGGAGAGAGGCGCGCAAAAACATTGGTTTTTTCTACCAAACTCTTGAGTTCTCCGTCGCGCGTTCCATCTACTATATCGCCGGTAACTAATCCCGTTACATTCAAACCTACCTCGCTGCAGATTTTCCTGGTAACCAACTCGTTATCGCCGGTAAGAACCTTAAATTCAATCCCTAGCTTATTTAACGCGATTATCGCCTTTCTTACGCTAGGTTTGGGAGGATCAAGGAATGCCACGTAACCTTTCAAGACTAGGCCTTTTTCGTCATCCTTTGAATAGACATCCTTTTTATTCTCAATATTTTGATAGGCTATAGCAAGCACGCGAAAACCTTCAGCGCTTAAGCGGTCATATTCTTCTTTTAAATCCGTAAGAAGCCAGGGCTCTATTTCCAGTATTTCTCCGTCTAATTCATATTTCGCGCATCTTTTAAAGATTTCTTCCGGGGCCCCCTTAGAAATTATTTTATGTACATTGTCCATCTCAACTACTACCGACATTATCCTTCTTGAAAAATCGAACGGTATTTCGTCTATCTTCTTGAAATTTTCAATCTCAAGTTTTTGGTATTTAAGGATTGCCCGGTCAAGGAGATTCTTTAGCCCGGTTTGATAAAAACTGTTAATATAGGCCAGCTGCAGCACGGAATCGTCCTCTTTCCTTACCACATCGCAGTGTTTTTCAAGCACAATTTTATCCATAGTAAGAGTGCCGGTTTTATCCGTGCAGAGTACATCCATCGCGCCTAAATTTTGAATAGAATTAAGGTGTTTAACTATAACCTGTTTTTTGGACATGGCGATAGCGCCCTTAGATAGATTCATCGCTATCAACATAGGAAGCATCTCAGGAGTAAGCCCGACTGCTACACCTAATGAAAACAAGAGGGATTCAACAAAGTTTCCGCGCCGGAACGCGTTTATAGCAAAAATGAATAAAACCATAAACATCATCGCTCGAAGCATAAGCCAGGTAAATTTATACACCCCCTTATCAAAACTGGTCTGTATTCTTATCGCGGCTAGTTTACGGGAGAGTTCACCGAATTGAGTGGCAATACCTGTCTTAATAACCACACCTAAAGCTGTTCCGCTTACCACACTTGACCCCATAAAGGCAATATTAAGTTGAGCGGATATGGAACTCTCCTTGGGTTGAATAGGGCCTGCTATTTTTTCAATAGGAAACGACTCACCCGTAAGTGAAGCCTGATTAATGAATAAGTCTTTGCAAGATATAATCCTTAAGTCCGCGGGAATCATATCGCCGGCAAACAAATCCACGATATCCCCGGGAACAATTTCCCGTATCTTTATCTCTTTGGGTTTTTCATTTCTATATACCGTGGCAGTGGCGCGCACCATTTCGCTAAGCTTATCCGCTTCTTTCCCCGCGCGGAATTCCTGAAAGAACACCAGAAATACGCTCATTATAGCCATCAAAAAAACAAGAATAGCGCTTATCTTTTCACCGAAAAAAAGCGAAAACACACCGATTATTAAAAGTACGATTACTAAAGGATTAAGGAACTTGGAGAGTATTTGGGTAAGTATTGTCCTCTTTTTTTTCTTGGCAGGTTCATTGTGCCCGTATTCTGTAATACGCTGAGCTGCCTCTTTTTCCGTAAGCCCCTTTTCCGTTGTTTTTAGTTTTGCAAAAAGTAATTCTATAGGGCAGCCTAGATAGTCAAAATCTAAAACCTGAGGATTGTAATGGCCGTTAGTTTTTAATCCATTATTTTTAAAGCCTTGACTATTCACTTTCGGTTATCTTCCCTTCTGCGCCTTTAAACTGTTTTATGAGTATTTCGCCTTTTTCTTTTCCTAAAACGAAAACTGCCGTGCTCAAGGCATCGGCAATCAGGCCGCTATCGGCAATAATAGTTACCGAGATGATTTTGCTATCGGCAGGATATCCGGTTTTGGGATTGAAGATGTGCGAGAAACGGGTATTATTTTTAATAAAATACTGCTCGTAATCTCCGGATGTAGATACTGCCTTATTCCTTAATTTGAGATACCCTAAAAAATTCCTGCCGCGCGGGCCTTTTATAGCTACCTTCCAAGGCCTGCCAAGGTTATCTCCTAAACAGTAAATTTGTCCGCCGGCATTAATCAGGCAGTTTTTTATCCCGGCTTCTTTTAATTTCGTTACCGCGCAATCCACGGCGTAACCTTTAGCGATGCCTCCTAAATCGATTTTCATACCGGGAAGTTTAAATTGTATCACATTATCATTATCGTGCAAAATAATTTTATCCGAACCGGCTAATTTTAAGGCACTTTTAATTTTTTCTCGAGCAGGCAGAGAAAATTGCCAATCGGTAAAACCCCAGAGGTCCATAAGGGGGGCAACGCTAATATCAAATGCGCCGTCACTCAGAAAATAGAATTCCTTGGACTTTTTTACGATATAAAAAGTTTCCGGGCTTACTTTTAGCGTCCCAAGTTTATTTAACTTGGAGACTTCGCTATCCGGTTTATATTTACTTAACAGCCCTTCTATGCGGCCAATCTCATCAAAGACGATTTTAGCTGCTTCTTTTTGGTGGGAGATAACCTCTATAAACGTCCCCATCATTACGCGCTTATCTGAATAAGGCTTACCTGGCGCTAGAGGAGAAGCCTTTCCACGGTTTACAAAATAAACTATTGCGCACAGCCACGCAATCGCCAATCCTATAACCAGATATCTCCGCGTTTTATTAGTGTACATTATAATTTGCTTTTACGTTTTTGCTTCCGGCGCGAATTGTTAAATAACTCTGTCAAGCTTCTCGCTCAAGTCGATTTTTTAACGCCAATGATCTTTCGCATTTCGGCGGCAAAACAACTCGCGCCTCGGTCTCTACCTCGGCGCTCAGACAGTTTTACCGTCCCCGTATTGTCGTCCGCCTATGGCGTACTCCACGGGGATTCCCTCAATGCTCAAGCTCCATTGGCTAAAATCGACATTCGTTCGAACCTTGCCAGAGTCATTTTTTAAACAGTGTTATTTTTAGCGGGTGGCACGGGGATGCTTCGCAGCGCGTGAGCGCAAGAAGCGCCCCGTGACAGGACCCGCTAAAATCGAACAAAAACAACTATTTATCAACTACCATATCGTAACTAGCTTCAATAGTTTTAACCAAATCAACCAGCATCTGATTCACCGGCACGGGGATACCCAGCTCATGCCCCTGCCTTACAATCACACCGTTAATAAAATCTATCTCCGTGCGTTTCTTACGCAAAACATCCTGCAGCATTGATGAAATATTTGTAGAGGTAGCCTCAGCGACCGCCTCAACCTTAGCCAAAGGGTCATCAAAGGTAAGCTTAATTCTTTTTCTCTTGGCAATACGGATTGCCTCGGTAACTGCTTCGCGCATTATTCTGCGCGTTCCCTCAAACTCAGCGAGCCTGCCGTTCTGAAGCCGTGTTATTGCCGTAAGCGCGTTAATCCCGACATTAACAATAAGTTTTGACCAGATTAGGCCTTTTATATCGCGCGAGATCTTAGCCTCTAAACCTACCCTGTTAAAGATTTCGCGGATTGAGCGCATTTGAGCCGTCATTTTACCGTCAATCCTGCCGATTATAGTTTCGCCTTTTCCCGCGTGCCGGACTTTGCCTACCTCAAGCAAAGTTACACCGAGATTAGTTACTCCGCCAATCACTTTCTCATTACCGATTGCCTCCGCGATTATTTCAATATTGCCGATGCCATTCTGCAATGTAAGTACCGTGCTATTCTCCCCTATTAGCGCTTTAGAATGTATTATCGCTTGTTTCGTATCATAGGATTTCACGCAAATAATTATTAAATCCGCTTGGCCGATCTCTTTTGTATCAGCGCTAGCCTTAATTTTAACCTGCCAATTCCCGGATATCCCCTCTAAACTTATACCTGTCTGCGTAATCTTTGCTGCCCGTTCTTTACTATGATCTAAAAACCAGATATCTTCTTTAGATTTGGATAAAAATGCCGCCAATAAACAACCCATCGCACCCGGGCCGACTATGACTATTTTCAATTTTCCCTCTCTTCCCACACTGTCATCGCTAGTTTATTCAGCACTTTTTGCGAATTTAATTCTCTTTCGAGGTGGAAATTAAGGAATGAGTTTAATATTATCCTCAATTCTTTCTTAATCTGCGGATTGAGGCCTAAATTCAAGTTAGCCTTAAAATCCGTTCTTTCAATGTGTAATATAGAAGCAACTGTCCCGCGAAAAATGGAACGGGCGCTTAAATCTTTATAATAACACTCCGGGCATAATAACCCGCCAAGGCAAAGGCTGAATTTTGACTGGCCTAAGATTTTATTAGCGCAAGAAACACAAGAATCAAAATGCGGTTTAAACCCTGAGAGGGCAAGCATCTTGATCTTAAAGATAATCATGACCTTTTCCGGATCATGAGTTACCTCTAATTCTTTTAGGCAATTTAAGGCAAGGTTAAAAATATCCTCGTTTTTCTCTTCCGGCTGCATAACCGTTGAAATCAACTCCATCATAAATGAGCTTATCCCCGCCTTGATTATACTATTGCGTATCTTAAAAAATTTGTCTTTTAAATCGCAGCCGCTAACAAGATACAACGAAGTGTTTGGTTTCTTATAAAATATAATATCATTGTATGAGGATACCTCTACGGTTGAGGCAAACTTATCCGGCTCAAGGCGTATGCCTTTTAGGATTCCGCTTATTTTTCCAAATGCACGGGTATAAAAATCCACAATCAGGGAAGTCTCTCTAAAATCCCTGCGTCTTAAAACTATTGCCTCGGTTTTATGTATGGACATATTTTAGTTCTTTCCCGCGCATTATTTTTCTGCTCTCTTCGGAATGGTCATCATAGCCTAAAAGATGCAGCAGGCCATGTATGGAATAAAGGCTAAGCTCATAGAGGGGCGCAGTTTTAAATACCCTTGCGTTACGGATAGCCGTATCAGTAGATATAATTATATCGGCAAATAACTGCCTCTTATCTTGAAAATTGGTTAAATCAAAGGTTAATACATCCGTTGGTTTATTTTTCTTTAAATATCTGGCGTTAAGTTTACGGATTAATGTATCATTTGCAAAACATATGGTTATTTCGCCTTCTTTTTCTACGCCTTCTTCTTTTAAGGCTTTGCTTATTAATTTTTTTATAGTACAGGAAAGTATTTTATACTTTCCTGTACCACTGCGAAAATCGCTTAAAGTTATGGCTTTGGCTAAAGGAAGCCAAACCATTGTTCTCCAACTTATCGCCGAAGGCGATTTTCTTGTTTTTTGTGGATAGGCGAAAACCCTTTTCTGGAGGTTTCTTACGGTTATTCTTACCATGTTAGTGGATATCCATCAAAATTTATTTCTTCGCCGGGCCCGTAGGGCAGGTTTAAAGTGTGCTGCAACAGCAGGGGAGTTAAACTTCCCCTGCTGTTGAAAGTCAGGAAAAATGGGGAAACTCCATACCATTTTATGGTTGATTGATTCTGTTATCAGGGTAATTTGTGCGGCTGTGGTATATGCCGCAGAGGAGCCTTATAAATACTGCTGAAATTTTCTCCAAGTCTTTTAAGGTTAAATCGCATTCATCAAGCTGCCCATCAATAAATTTATTGTTAATAACCTTATGGACTAATTCTTCTATTTTTGCCGGGCTTGGTTCTTTTAACGCCCTGGCTGCCGCCTCAACAGAATCAGCTAGTAAAACTATTGCCGTTTCTTTGGAGTTAGGCTTTGGCCCGGGATAACGAAATCCCTCCTCTTTTATATCCTGATTTTCCTGATGGCTTTCCAGGGCCCGGCGATAAAAATAATAAACTAAACTATTGCCGTGATGCTGCTCTATAAAATCTATTAAAAGGGGATTAAGTTTGTATTTCTTGGCTAACTCTATTCCTTCTTTGACATGATTCATAATAATAAGCTTACTCATCGTCGGAGTTAATGTATCGTGTTTGTTTGTTTCTCTATCCTGGTTTTCGCTAAAATATTCCGGTTTCTGAAGTTTTCCGATATCATGATAATAGGCCCCTACCCGGCTTAAAAGGGCGTTAGCGCCTATTGACCTTGCCGCGGTTTCGGATAAATTACCCACAATCAGGCTATGGTGGTAAGTCCCTGGCGCCTTTTCAATTAAGAGCTCTAAAAGCGGCTGGTGAAAATCCGCCAGTTCCAGTAAGCTGATATTGGTTACAGTGCTAAAAAGATATTCAAAGATAGGTAAAATCCCTAAGACAATAATACTGGAGACAACGCCGTTAAGCAGGAACCAAAGCGAGGAGATAGAGAAAGCTTTCTTAAATGGTTCGGTAAGAATCAACACAAGGAGTTGGGCAATACCGGTAATAATCCCCGCGCGCATTATGGTGGCGCGTTTACGCGCCCCGCTTACGAGGATGGCTCCTAATATGGCGCTTACAAGAAATAAGAGTAACAGTTGTAAGGGGTATCGGCTAACCGCAGCTGCAGGCCGGAAGGCCGTGGTTTGGTTTCCGATTGACCACAAGGTCATGGTTTGGCCTCCTTTGGCCAAAGCCATAGCCAAAGCCACGGATATGCCAGCGCCTAATGCGATTAATAAAGATATTTCAAGGCTGCCAAAAAGGAGCATTAAGAGCATCGGTATTACCGAAAAGGGAATGTAATATAAAGGCATCCTATTGCCGCAAATGAAATAACTACTGACAAAGATAATCAAAAATGATAGTGCCAGATTAGGAAGATTACAGTTTTTTATGAAGAGGCGCCTTGCTTGGGCGTATAAATACAGGCATACTAAGAACAATGGGGTAATTAAGTCGATACCGGCAAATGCGCTAAAAATAAAAGGCAATAGGCCTAGAAAAATAACTTTTATCTCAATCTTTTTTAATGGTTTTATCATATGCCTCAATAATTCTTTGTACCAAAGCGTGCCTGACTACATCGGATCCGCTAAGATATATAAATTTTATCTCTTTAATTCCTTTTAATATATCCTGGGCCTGTAAAAGCCCGGTGGGTTTTTCCTGCGGCAGATCGCTCTGGGTCATATCCCCGGTAATTACCGTTTTGGAGTCAAAGCCTAAACGGGTCAGGAACATTTTCATCTGTTCGGCGGTGCAGTTCTGGGCTTCGTCTAGAATAATAAAGGCGTCGTTTAAGGTTCTCCCTCTCATATAGGCGAGAGGGGCAACTTCAATAATTCCGGTTTCTATATATTTTTCAATCCGTTCCGCATCCATCATGTCGTAGATGGCGTCGTAGAGAGGCCTTAGATAAGGGGAAATTTTTGCGTTTATATCCCCGGGCAAGAATCCTAATGATTCTCCTGCTTCAATTGCCGGACGGGTAAGGATAATCCTGCGTATCTCCTGTTTTTTTAAGGCTTCTACCGCGGAAGCCATAGCAAGGTATGTCTTGCCTGTGCCCGCGGGCCCTATGCCGAAGACAATATCGTAGTCTCTTATCGCTTCAACATATTCGCGTTGGCCGTTAGTTTTAGGCCTAATCTGTTTACCGTTTGAAATGTTAGTTGCGCCTATCCCCTCTTGCTCTGAGCGCTCGGCATTTAATAAGTAATCGATAAGGCCGCTGGCTTTTTTAATGTTATGAGTAGTTCCGCTGACCTTAAGATGTTCATTGCGCAGGGTAAGTTTTACCTTAAACTCTTTTTCAATAAGCCGAATATTGGCGTCCTGCGTCCCACAAAGGGCCTGCGCCTCTCCATGGCTTTTAAGCTTTATTATCTTATCCAATATTATTTTAAGTTTTCCTTAGGCTCTTTTAAGGCTTCGACTGATGCCTTTATTTCTTCCTTAGGAATGTTTAATACTTGACCGGGATAAACCCTATCCGGGGTTTTTAAAACATCCTTGTTTGCTTCGTAGATCCTCATCCATTTTTTAGTGGTGCCATAGAATTTTTGTGATATTTTCTGCAAGGTATCGTTTTTTTCTACGGTATATTTTTGAAAGTTTTGATTGTCTATCGCGGATTCTAACGTTGAACTTTTAGGCGCGTAATTAGCCTCCGGGGCAATTTGAGTATTTTGCGCGGGAGTTGTGGTGATTACCGCTTTATTTTTAACTTTGTGGAATGGGCCGAATTCAATTTCAAAAACGCGGACAGTGCGGGTATCTTTCCTCGCCTTTTCTTCACCAGAGGCTTTACCCATAAGAAAACCCCGGTTTCCCATAGTCATGTCTTGGTCAATTCTATCCCGGGTTAGAGGATAGGTGCGGGCGATGCAACCTGATAAGGCAAAAACTGACCCTAAAAGCAACAACGCTATTTTTCTCATTTCTTCTCCCTCCTTAATTAACCCGCCGCTTTTGGGCGGGATCTCTTAACGGTTAAATTTAATTCTCTCAATTGTTTTTCATCTACGCCTGAAGGCGCGTTAGTCAACGGACAAATGCCCGCGCTCGTTTTGGGGAAAGTTATAACCTCCCTGATGCTTGATTCTCCTGCTAAAATTGTTAACAGTCTGTCTATGCCAAAGGCAAAACCTCCGTGAGGCGGGGCGCCAAACTGAAATGCTTCGAGGAGGAACCCAAAGCGGTTTTGTGCCTCTTCTTGGCTTATGCCGATAATTTTAAATATTTTTTTCTGCAAATTTTGGTCATGTATTCTTATTGAGCCTGAGCCTAATTCTATGCCGTTTAAGACTAAATCATAAGAGCGGGATTTTACTTTACCCGGGGCGCTTTCTAATTCATTTAAGTCTGCTTGCGCCACAGCAGTAAATGGATGATGTTCGCTTTCCCAGCGTTTTTCCTCTTCGTTATAGTTAAAAAGCGGGAAATCCACAACCCAGGCAAAAGCAAACTCGGTATTTAAATCACGGCGCATATCTGGCTTATCGGTGTTATATTTATTCTTAGCCTTCGCAAAGGTAATGCGCGGGAAAGGGATTTTTAATTCCATACCTTTCAATTCTTTAAATATCCTAAACATAAGCGCTTCTATCAGGAAATATATATCCTCTTCATCTATAAAAGACATCTCTAAGTCTAGCTGGGTAAATTCCGGCTGACGGTCAGCCCTTAAATCTTCATCCCGGAAACACTTGGCAATCTGATAGTACTTTTCAATGCCAGAAACCATAAGTATCTGCTTAAACAACTGCGGCGATTGCGGCAGGGCGTAAAATTGTCCGGGGTTTAATCTTGACGGCACAAGATAGTCGCGCGCGCCCTCGGGTGTAGATTTAGTAAGTATAGGGGTTTCGCATTCAATGAAATTCTGCGCTTCCAGATAATTTCGGATAATTTTATATAAGTTGTTTCTTAATAGCAGGTTATTGAATACCTTGATTCTTCTTAAATCAAGGTAGCGGTATTTAAAGCGCACCTCTTCCGATATCTTTAAATCTTCCGTTATTTCAAACGGCGGATTAAGGCTCGGATTTAATATTTCAAGGGAATTAACAAGAATTTCAATTTCTCCCGTAGAAAGCTTAGAGTTTACTGTGCCGGCCGGGCGTTTGTTTACCTTGCCCTTTAGTTTTACCACAAATTCACTTCTTAATTGCTCCGCTTTTTTATAGATATCAGCAGGGCATTCCTTAGGAATGAATACTCCTTGAGTAACGCCGTATCTATCCCGGATATCAATAAAAATAAGCTTGCCATGGTCGCGCCTCCTCGCGACCCATCCGCAAAGGGTTACTTCTTTATCAACATCTTTTATACTTAGTTCTCCGCAGGTATGCGTCCTTAGCATTTTCCCCCGTTAGAAATTTTGCTTCCCCCCTTAGGAAATTTGGTATTTCTAACAGGGTTTACCCCGTTAGAAATTTTGCTTCCCCCCTTAGGAAATTTGGTATTTCTAACAGGGTTTACCCCGTTAGAAATTTTGCTTCCCCCCTTAGGAAATTTGGTATTTCTAACAGGGTTTAATTCTTTGGTCAGGTCTTTAATTCGAACTTCTTTTTGTTCTCCGGAAATCATATCTTTTAAGGTTACCGCATCTTTTTTTATTTCGTTATCTCCGATAATGAGCGCAAAGCGAGCGTTCATATCGTTTGCTTTACGCAGGGCTCCTTTAATTGATTTTCCTTCGTAGTCAGTGTCAGCAGGTACTCCTTTATAACGTAATTCATTCAATATTCCTAATCCGGCTGATTTTGCCTTATCCCCGAGTGTAATTATATATACCAAATTTTTACTTGGCACCTGGCACCTGACATTTGACACCAATAAAAGTCTTTCAACTCCGAACGCGAAACCAATGGCTCCTAAACTTGGGCCGCCGAGTTCTTTGACCAGATTATTGTATCTGCCTCCCGCGCCAATTGCATCCTGAGCGCCCAAATCTTTATGAGTAATCTCAAAGACTGTTCCAGTGTAATAATCTAAGCCGCGCACAAGATAAGGGGCGAGTTCATATTTTATATTTAAGGAGTCTAACCCTGTCCTTACTTTATCAAAATGCGCCTTGCAATCATCGCAAAGATATGCTGTCTTAAGGTTTAAGTTTTTGACTATCTGCCTGCAGGAATCGTTTTTGCAATCTAATACCCTTAAGGGATTATTCTTAATCCGTTCCTTGCAATCATCGCAAAGCTCAGTTGCCTTGGCTTCAAGATTTCTACGTAAACTTTCGGTAAGTTCATTTTTATCTTTAAGGCAGCCCAAACTATTAAGTTTTATTTTATATCCGGTTATAGAGAGGCTATCTAGTAAACTATCCGCGAGGGATATTATTTCTATATCTAATTCAGGTTCATAAGAGCCGATGGCTTCGCAGCCGATATGATTAAATTGCCGCAGCCGGCCTTTTTGCGGGCGTTCTAATCTAAACATAGGGCCTATATAATAAAATTTGGAGAAAGGCGAGGTTTTATCAAAATTATTTTCTATATAAGCGCGGACAATTGAAGCTGTTCCTTCCGGCCTTAAGGCATAAAGCTCATTTTTATTCTGCATAAGGAACATCTGTTTCTGGACTATTTCCGTGCCTTCGCCTAAAGAACGGTTGAATAACGCCGCCTCTTCAATTAGGGGAGAACGAATCTCTTTAAAATTATAAAGAGAGAATACCCTGCGGCTAATCTCTTCTATCTCCTGCCAAATACCCGACTCCTTAGGCAGGATATCTTTTGTGCCTGATACTTTCTTGAACATAAATTAGCTAACCAAACTTACCCAGCACTTATTTAGATATTAACAAGCTATTAGCAAATAAATGCTGGGTAAAATTTAGCCGCATTCAGTATCGTTAATTGAAATTGCGGCTTCATTTTATCTTTTGTTTCATCTCTAATCCGGATTTAAAGATTACTACTTTCTTCGGCGGGATAGGAATGACCTGATTAGTGCGCGGATTTCTTCCTGTGCGGTTCTTCCTCTGTTTAACTTTAAAAATCCCAAAATTACGTAATTCTATTTTTTCGCCTCTGACTAAGGCCTCAATAATACAATCAAGGACCTTTTGGACCACGAGTTTAACAGTGATTTGTTTTAGGTCAGTCTTATCACTAACCTTTAAGATTAAATCTTTTTTGGTCATTTATCCCCCCCCATTCCTAAAAGTTATTTATTGGAAGTATAATACCAGCAAAAAGTTACGGTGTCAAGAAATTTCATGAGGTCCGACCTCTGGCCTCTCATATTACCAGCGAAAGACTCTCTTCACCAAGTAAATCAACTATGCCCTGAATTAACTTCTCAGATGGTGTAACGTAAAGTTCCTCTCCCACTACTAATTGCACCCGGGATTTTGCCAGGTTATCTAACTTAAGGTATATAGGAATGTTTCCGGGCGAGGCTGCCAATATTTCTTTAAGGGTTATCAAGACATTTTCTCTTAAACCGGAGAGATTTATGCTCATCGCTGTAATAAACCGGTATATTTCATCAAAAGGAAACAAGTCATTGACAATTATCTTAGGGGTATCTTCTTTTAAATTGAGGCTGCCTCTTACCAAAACCACGGTGCCAGGATGAATATAGCGCGATACCTTTTGGTATGCCCTTGGAAAAACCAAGAGTTCTATTGATCCTTCAAGGTCTTCAAGCTTTAATATGGCCATTTTTTCTTGCTTAGCGCGAGTAGTAGTATTTTTGATCTTTGAGATCAAGCCGACTATTTTGACTTCGTCCTCATCTCTATGCTGGCGTAGATTACTTATAGAAGACGAAACAAAGCGTTTAAGCTGCCGGGCATAGCGCGCCAAAGGGTGGCCGGATATATAAAATCCCAGCATATCTTTTTCAAATGCCAATAATTGCGATTCAGGCCACTCCTTAATATGCAAAATATTATTTGCTGATTGTTTAAAGACATCACAAGCGAATCCCGAATCAAAAAAGGAGAACTGTCCCTTGGCTTTTTCTTTTTGCATGCGGGAAGCAGATTCTAAAATTGTATCCAAAGCGCTAACCATCTGGGCGCGCGGCATATTAAAAGAATCCATTGTGCCGCATTTAATCATGCTCTCTAAAACTTTCCTATTGGCCATGCGTAAATCAATGCGCTGGCAGAGGTCTTCTAAAGAAACAAAGCTGGTATTTTTTCTCGCTTCAACTATTGAATCCACAGCCCCACGCCCTACATTCTTAACCGCTAAAAGTCCGAACCTTATGGTTTTGTTATCTATAACCTTAAATAAAGCCTCGCTTTCATTGATATCCGGAGGCAAGATTGTGAGGCCCATCCGTTGGGCCTCATTAACATACTCAACTATCTTATCCGTATTATCACGCTCAGAAGTTAAGAGCGCAGTCATAAACTCAACCGGATAATTAGCCTTTAGGTATGCAGTCCGATATGATATAAGCGCATAGGCGGTGCTATGACTTCGATTAAAGCCATAGCCTGAAAAATACTCTATTAAATCAAAAATCTTCGTCGCTGTTGACTCCTTAATCCCGTTTTTAATGCAGCCGTGGATAAAATCGCTTCTTTGTTTTTCCATAACTTCGGGGATTTTTTTCCCCATAGCCTTGCGTAAAATATCCGCTTGCGCAAGGCTAAAACCGGCTAAAATCGAAGCGGCCTGCATAATTTGTTCCTGATAAACCATGATCCCGTAAGTTTCTTTTAAAATTGTCTCTAATTTCGGATGTTCATATTTAATAGGTATTAGGTTATGCCTGCGTTTGATAAAATCGTCAAGCATCCCTGAGCCAATCGGGCCCGGCCGGTATAAAGCCAAAAGCGCGATTATATCTTCAAAGCGTTCGGGGTCAAGTTTTTTTAATAGGTCGCGCATCCCTGAGCTCTCAACTTGGAAGATTCCGATTGTCTGAGCAGAAGCTAAAAGCTTATAGGTATTAGGGTCGTCTATCGGGAGTTTCTCTATAGCGACATCTTTACCGCGGGTTTTCTTAATGAGCTTTACGGTTTGGTCAATTACCGTCAGCGTCCTTAATCCTAAGAAGTCTACCTTCAATAACCCGATTTTTTCCAATATCCCCATACTAAAACCGGTGGTAATTTGATCGTCGCTGGTTTTAAATAATGGGCTATAATTCATTAAAGGCCTATCTGAGATAACTACTCCCGCCGCATGCACCGAAGCATGGCGATTTAGGCCCTCAAGCGATAAAGCGGCAGTAATAAGCTTATTTATTTGCGGGTCATTCTTATAAAGATTGCTTAGTTCTGGCTCGCTCTCTAACGCCTTCTTTAAGGTGATATCAGGTTCATTTGGGATCATTTTGGCAATGCGGTCAACATCGGCGTAGCTTATTCCCATTACCCTTCCTACATCGCGTAATACCGCGCGCGCCTGCATAGTCCCAAAGGTAATAATCTGGGCGACATTCTCCTGCCCGTATTTTTGAGTAACGTAATTAATAACCTCTTGCCTTCTCTCGTAGCAAAAGTCTATATCTATATCCGGGAGGCCCATACGCTCAGGGTTTAAAAACCTTTCAAATAGCAATCCGTATTTAATAGGATCTAAATCAGTGATGCCTAAAAGATAGCTAACTAAGCTTCCGGCTGCGCTCCCCCTTCCCGGCCCAACCGGAATTCCTTGGGCTTTGGCGTAATGAATAAAATCCCAGACAATGAGGAAATAACTGACAAAACCCATCTTTATGATGGTTTTTAATTCGTGATTAAGACGCTCGGTTATTTCCGGAGTGATTTTATCAAAGCGTTTTTTTAGGCCTTCTTCGCAAAGTTTTTCTAAGAATTCTTCTTTTGTTTCTCCCACCGGCGGATCGTATTTAGGAAGATGGATTTGTTTAAAATCTAACTCTAAGTTACAACGCGAGGCAATTTCTAAGGTGTTGGCAATAGCCTCGGGCACCTCCTTAAAGAGAGTTTTCATCTCGGCAGGTGATTTAAAATAAAATTCATCTGTCTGAAAGCGCATCCGGTTAGGGTCGTCTAGGGTTGTCTGGGTTTGAATGCACAGGAGCACTTCGTGGGTTGAGGCATTGTCGCGGGTCAGGTAATGCACATCATTTGTAGCTACGAGAGGAATATTCAATTCCTTTCCTACCTTGATTAATCCGGCATTGACAATTTTTTGTTCGGGAATAGAGTTTTCCTGAAGCTCAAGATAAAAATTATTTTTTCCTAATATATTTAGATAGGTATCCGCGGCCTTTAGGGCGTCGTTGAAACGTTTCTCTTTAAGCATTACCGGGATTTCGCCTTTTAAGCAAGCGCTTAAGCCAATAAGCCCCTTGGAATACTCTAGGAGTATATCTTTGTCAATACGCGGACGATAGTAAAATCCTTCCAGGTATCCTAAAGAAACTAACTTGATTAAATTTTGATACCCTATTTCATCCTGGGATAATAATATTAAGTGGTCGGAGGTGCCTTCTCTGCCTGACGCGGTTTTATCTAATCGGCTTCTCCGCGCGACATATACTTCGCAGCCGATAATAGGCTTGATTCCTGCTTTTTGCGCCTCTAAATAGAAATCAATTGCCCCAAACATATTGCCATGGTCGGTAATCGCCAGAGAATCCATCTTGTATTGATTAGCGAGATTTAGAATCTCGGGGATGCGGCAGGCGCCATCTAAGAGGCTGAATTGGGTATGCAGATGCAGGTGGACAAAGTCACTTCTAGACATTGCAAATTCTTATGTTCTCAGGTTCTCTGGTTCGTTAGTTCTTCAGTTCGTTAGTTTCAATAACTAGAGAACTTACGAACATTAGAACCCACGAACTCAAGAACTAATCTATTCCCACTCTATGGTCGCGGGAGGCTTGGAAGAGATATCGTAAACAACGCGGTTAACACCCTTTACTTCATTAATAATGCGGTTGGATATCTTCTCCATTATTTCGTAAGGAAGCTTGACCCAGTCCGCGGTCATGCCGTCCATACTGGAGACACAGCGTAAGGCCGCGACGTTTTCGTATGTGCGTTCGTCTCCCATTATGCCCACACTTTTTATAGGAAGTAATATAGCGAAAGACTGCCAGATAGATTCATAAAGATTAGCGGCGCGGATTTCATCAATAACTCTTTTGTCAACTTCGCGCAATATATTAAGGCGTTCTTCGGTTATCTCTCCGATTATTCTTATCGCTAATCCCGGGCCGGGAAAAGGCTGCCTCTGGACTATTGCCTCAGGAAGCCCGAGTTCTCTGCCGATTGAGCGCACTTCATCTTTAAATATTTCGCGCAGCGGTTCGATAAGCTTTAATTTCATATGCGCGGGTAAACCTCCGACATTATGGTGGCTCTTAATTTTTCTGCTAGGGGCGCCCGTT
>Ga0210049_1002653_pt1 | contig 16638 bp, 22 predicted proteins | sample CryGeyCG2014_300_2_FD_183964 | JGI IMG/M metagenome (GOLD analysis project Ga0210049, IMG submission 183964) | Groundwater microbial communities from aquifer - Crystal Geyser CG06_land_8/20/14_3.00 (SPAdes) (version 2) | ecosystem: Environmental > Aquatic > Deep subsurface > Groundwater | place... | reverse complement strand
CTACATATAGAATCAAAAAAATAACAATTAACAATTAACAAAAAGGAGAGAAACAATGAAAACTAAGAAATACACAGCACATGAGTGCAGGCTTGTTTTTGCCAGACTCGCCAGATCTGGCGCGGAAGGATGGGAAGGCGAGCATCCCGACACACTGGCATTCTTTGCTGATCAATGTTGTATGACACTTGATCAGCTGGAAAAAGAAGTGTCCAATGTGAGAAGACGCATGGATGTAGAAGGAAGGGCAAGGGATAGATATAATCAAAAGCATCCCTGGCGCTGGTAAAGTCATGCAAAGCATTCAAACCTATGGTTGAGAAGATGGAACATATTCTTGGACTGACTGACATATCTCATAGGAAGTTGATTCGGTTCGGGTTAGATGCAGGTTTTGGTACAGATGAGAACATCGACTATGCCTTGTGGCGTGGTTATCATTTGCTGGTCAAAATGTATTCAGGCAAACGAGCTAAAAAGCTGGCAAATTCGGTAAAGGAGTGGGTGGATATATCGCCGAGTTCAGACAACAATTCAAGGCAGGCAGATAACCGAACCTCATCGTTACAGCAGAAAGACAAAGCAGTTATCCATACGCACAATGAAAGATAAAAAATATCAATATAGTGTTATCGTCACCACAGATATGGATGCAGATATACAACCTACAATAGATGACTATGATGACAGGAGTGGAGTTCCTGAGAGCAGTTTTTGTCAGGACAATCAGGGGTTAGGTAGCAATAAGCGCCGCAAGCGGGGGTTTGATGCTCAACGGATGCTGATGTTATTGATCCAGTTGTCACATAATCTAATTCGTTGGATACAGAAATGGATGATAAGTGCGATAGAGCAATCTTTGGAAGAGCAATCATTACCGGAGACATCCGATAATACAATATCTACAGACCAATCATCACCAGAGAAAGCAATAAAGACATTGAAAGAGTTTGGGATGAAGCGATTTGTTTGTCAGATTCTTTGTCTTACTGGCAAAGTGAAGATGAAAGCTGGAAAGGTGCTTAGTGTTATTATCAACCCATTGTATCCACTTGTAAGACGCATTATCATTGCGTTTAAGGCACTTTTGAAACCATATGGAATTAGTGTCTCATTGGACGAAATTTAGGTATAATACTTGAGAGATAGCCGGATTATTTGTCCAAATGCCTATCAAATATTTTATATGTAAAGAATGGAGGTAGCTCCCATGGCAATCAATACGATTGACACAATTAAACATATCGCACCTGATGCGCGTGATAATTATCTTGAAGCGATCGTCAAAGGCGACTCACTATTCGAGCAACATGGTATTACGACACCATTGCGCATGGCGCATTTCCTAGCTCAGGCCCTGCATGAGACAGGTGGCTTTACAATCTTGCGAGAGAACATGAACTATAAGGCACAGCGATTGATTGAGATATTCGGTGTCAACCATCATTCTGCCGCTGTGACGAATTCTGAGGCAAGAAAACTCGCAGGCCATCCGAAAGCCATTGCGGAGAGAGTCTATGGTCTCGGTAATCTGCGCAAGGCGAAAGAACTTGGCAATATAGAACAAGGCGATGGGTTTCGCTATCGTGGCAATGGGGTATTACAGATGACTGGTCGAGGCGCTCATCAACGCATGGGAGATGCCTCCGGGGTAGATTTTGAGGGCGATCCTGATTTGGTGACAGATCCTGAACATGCCCTGAAGCCAGCCCTGCACGAGTGGACTCATAATAACCTGAATTCCTTTGCGGACCAGAACGATATCCGCACCATTACCCGCCGTATTAATGGCGGTTTCAATGGCTTAGTCGAACGTGAAGCATGGCTCAACAAGGCATGGAATTTGCTTAAAACTGAAAGCCAGCCTGCAGAACCTTGGGAAGCAGGCAATGAGGATGACAAGGTGAAGTGGCTTCAAGAAGCCCTCAACAACCTTGGTGCGGATCCCAAGCTTGTCGTTGATGGCCGCTATGGACCTGGCACAAAACAAGCTGTGAAAGATTTTCAACTTGCCATTGGCATTGTTGCTGACGGTATCGCAGGACCCGTCACTGAGGCTGCGATTAAATTGAGGCTTGATACAATCAGGTAGCTTTCACTAGGTGTAGTTATGAGAAAGAAACTAAGTACACGACTTCATAATTATGCAGCGAGTTGATTGCTTTGGTTAGGACAAAACTTTGCTCTGAATTTATCTTTTGTATACGTCCACTTTACCGGTCTTGGATTTCTATTCAGTTCTGTAAAGTAATCCATGAGTCTATCTCTCATCGGATTGGATACAATGGGTATTATAGCCTCTGGTGCATTGATCATAGTTTCGGATCCATCACAGAGCGAAAATATAATAAATGCACTCATTCAAAATGGAATATCATGCTCAAAGATCGGTCAGATCGTAGAAAATGGACTGATAATTAAAGATGATACTAAAGAGTATCCTTTATCAACATTCGTGTCTGACGAGATAACGAAGGTATTTAAACATATCTAAAAATACTATAAAATATCAATAAATTGTTATAAAATACATGAATGGAGATGATTGAAGATTGAAAACTGGTCATAACTATCAAATGGAGATTAATTATGAATGATTTACTTGGAGATAAAAAAGAAGAGACAAAGATCAACCTCTCATCAATTCTAAAGGGTTCTGACTATGACCTTTCAATTTTTACTAATGACGAGATTGCTTGGCTTGAGGAAAGAATCTATGTCAAGAATGAAAAACCTTACGTTGAGTGCATATCTCGTGGAAAAGAGATTCAGTTGAAGCCGGAGGAAGTTGTCCGTCAATTATTTACAAAGAAACTGATAGATCAATATGGCTATAAAGGACGCATAAAATTTGAGCATCCTGTGCAGTTTGGACGAGAAACGAAATCTGCTGATATTGTCGTCTTTGATAAAGATAGACCGACTGTTGAATATATAATCGCTGAAGTCAAAAAACCAAAACTAAAAGATGGCAAAGAGCAACTAAAGGGATATTGCAACGCTACTGGAGCTCCGATTGGTATATGGACAAATGGCGGTCAGATTTCCTATTATAACCGTAAAGATCCAAATTACTTTGAACCTATAACTGACATTCCTAAAGTGGATCAAGCACTTGCTGATATTTATCAGGAACCTTTTACTTGGCGGAATTTAGTTATAGAAGATGAGATTGCAAATAAGGGAAAATCTCTCAAGACGATTATCACCGAAATGGAAGACGAAATTCTAGCCAATGCTGGAGTTGATGTTTTTGAAGAGGTTTTCAAGCTAATTTTCACGAAATTGTATGATGAATTAAAAAGCAAAGATGATAAGATCAAGCTTGATTCAATAGTTGAAATTAGTTTATTAGAAGAAGAAAGAAGCGATTATAATAGATTAAAAGAATTTCTGATGAAAGATGATACTGTTTTAAAACTTGATAAAAAATTTCGTTTGCTTGAGTTCAGGAATACTGGTCAAACAGAAAGCGATCTGAAAAAGAAGATTCAAAACCTTTTTAATGAAGCAAGAAATAAATGGCATGGTGTATTTCCAGAACATAGCATAATCGATCTTTCACCTTCCCATCTTTCGATCTGCGTTTCCAGCCTTCATAACGTCAAGCTTTTCAATTCAAATTTGCAGGTTATTGATGAAGCATTTGAATACTTGGTAAATAAATCGTCTAAAGGTGAGAAAGGGCAGTATTTCACGCCTCGATACGTTATTGATATGTGTGTCAAGATGCTCAATCCAAAAAAAGGCGAATATATGATTGATACTGCGGCGGGTTCTTGTGGATTTCCCGTTCACACGATTTTTTATCTAACAGGGCATCTTTTCGAGAATAAAGAAATATCAGCAGAAGAAAAAGATGATGTGCTAAAAGTCTTTGGCATTGACTTTGATGAAAAAGTTGCCCGTGTCGCAAGGACGCTTAACCTTATTGCTGGCGATGGAGAGACAAATGTTTTGCATATAAACTCTCTTGATTATGAACGATGGAATGAAACAACCGATAACAGGAATTGGCTTTTGACTTATGGTGAAGGCTATAATCGGCTTGAAAAACTCAGGAAAGACAGTAACTCAAACAAGGAATTTAAGTTTGATATTCTGATGGCAAATCCGCCTTTTGCTGGTGACATAAAGGAATCTCGTATAATCCATAAATACGAATTAGGCTATAACGAAAAAAACAAGCCAAAGTCAAAGGTCGGCAGAGATATATTATTTATTGAGCGAAACCTAAACTTTATCAAGCCCGGTGGACGTATGGCAATAGTTTTACCCCAAGGTAGATTTAATAATACAACAGATAAGGATATTCGGGAGTTTATATCTGAAAGGGCAAGAATATTAGCAGTAGTCGGTTTGCATGGCAATACATTTAAGCCGCATACAGGGACAAAGACAAGTGTTTTATTCCTTCAAAAGTGGGATGATAAGCTATGTCCAAAAAGAGAGGATTATCCGATATTTTTTGCTGTTTCTGAGAAAGCAGGCAAGGACAATTCGGGTGAATATATCTACTTAAAAAATGGCGATGGTAAAAAGAAACTAGACAAATATGGTCATATCATCATTGACCATGACCTGCACAATCACAATGGCGAATTGCCAGACGGCATTAATGAAGCGTTTATCAGATGGGCAAAAGAAGAAAAACTGAGTTTTTGGAGATGAAAGATGCAATATTCGATAGTAAATTATTCTGAACTTGAGAAAACATCACTTAGATTTGATCCAGAATACTACCATCCCTTAAATCTGACACTTTATGAAAAATTGGTTTTAAAACCCCATCAAATGATTGGTGAATTCTCTTATGTAACAGATGGAATACATAATCCTATTCAGTTTGACGATGAAAGCAATATAAATCTGATTTCAGCCAAAGCACCTAAAGATAATTATTTTGATCTCTCAGGATGTGGAAGAATATCCACTGAGCAAAACAGCAAAAATCCCAGAACACGATTAAAAGAAGATGATGTAATTGTTTCATCTGTTGGCACAATTGGTAATTGTGCTGTGGTTGATAAATCAATACTCCCTGCTAATTCAGATAGGCATGTTGGAATAATAAGGATAAAAAATGGTTTCTTGCCAAGATTTTTGTCATCGTTTTTATTATCTAAATATGGTAGATTTCAAACCTATAGAGAATCAACAGGAAATGTTCAATTGAATCTATTTGTCTATAAAATAAAGGAGATAATTGTCCCAAATCTATCAAAAGATTTTCAGGAGTATATTGAAAATGTGTGTATAGAAGCAAATTATCTAATTCTTTCATCAGATCAATTATACTCTCAAGCCGAACAAGTCCTTCTCTCAGAGCTTGGGCTTTTGGATTGGAAGCCGAAACATCAGCTTTCCTTTGTCAGAAACTATTCCGATATAGAATCAGCAGAACGCTTTGACGCTGAATACTTCCAGCCGATGTATGATGAGATAGAGAATTATATTAGAAGTTATGAAAATGGAAATGATTTATTGCGAAACCAATTCAAACAGAATAAAAAGACATTCAAAATAGAACCTGAAAGAGAATACCAATATGTAGAAATTGGTTGTGTCAATATTTCCGATGGAAGTATTGATCCTTTGCAATTAAGAGGAGATGAGTTGCCGACAAATGCAAAAATAAAACTGCTTGAAAATGATCTCATTGTTTCAACAGTTAGACCATATCGAGGGGCAATTGGAATTGTAGATAGTAATAATTATGTTGGGAGTGGTGCATTTACAGTATTGCAGGAGTGTGGGGGAATCAATAAAGAGACTTTAATGGTTTTTCTAAGATCAAAACCAATGCTAAGTTATTCCTTAAAATTTAATACAGGAACCTCTTACCCAGTAATAACTGATAATGATATACTTAATTTTTCTGTTCCGATTATTAGACAGGAAAAACAAGAACAAATTAAGTCTAAAATCAATGAAATAAGAAAAGCGAAATATGAATCTCGTAAACTTCTTGAAATCGCCAAGCGTGGTGTTGAGTTAGCAATCGAGGAAAACGAAGTCGAAGCCGAAAAATGGATTAATGAGGAGTTGTTAAAATGGAGTGTGTCCCATATATGAAACATAATTGACAATATAAGAAAATAAAGTTAAAGTGTCATCGGATATAAAGAAATCAGATATGAACTGCAAAGGAGAAAACCGATGGCACTTGAAATATTGGTACCAATTAGCACAGAGGTAATAGAAGAGAATCCAAATTGCATCATTGACGGTAAATATAAAGATGGTGCTCTAGTGATAAACATAGACGCAAGAAAGCAAAATCACCACCAACAGCTTGGACTTCCACAAACTACAAAGATTCATTGGGGAAAAGAATACACTGTCCCAGTGCAAGAATTGTCCGGGTTGTCCTGGCCAATCAGATATGAAGTCACCACTGGTGAAGGATGGTATCTGGATAAAAAAGGGAACAGACATTTCTTTACACCGAATGTGAAAGGGCTGAATCTGTATAAAAGAGTATCTGACGTTGTAATGCGTGCAGGTGTATTCCTTTCCATCATAGCAGGTGTAGGATGTCGGCGTGCAGCATGGCTTCTCGAAGTGCTTTTCCATGTCATAGTAAGCAAGTCCACTGTGGATAGATGGATTGATGATATAGCGAATATACTGCCGAGGGCAGAAGCAATGATACAGGAGATGAATAGTAGGCAACCAATAACCGAGGGTCATCTTGATGAGCTTTTCCCACGTGGCAGAAGCGGAAGTTCCAAAGGCAAATGTGAATTAGTACTTCGTGACGAACATGGAAGGATCATAGTGGCAGAAGAGATAGCCAAGCGAGATGAGGAGCATGTGAAGCCGTTCCTTATGAGGATGAAAGCACTGGGATTGGTTATCAAGACATTCTACATTGATCATTGGAAAGCTTATGAGAATGCCATAGTGGAAGTATATCCCGATGCAAGTATCCAGCATGATTACTTTCATATTATCCAGAACGTATGGAGAAAGGTATGGAGTTACTTTATAATACATAGACGTTCTGTGAAGAGCAGTAGCGAGAAAGTGACAACATCCTTGGATCAAGCAAGACTGGAGAGTCTTGCCAAGACACTTTGGGAGAAACGACATTTGCTTTTCAAGTCTGATGAACGAATGAGCCAAGAAGAGAAGGAAGACCTGATGGAAATCATGGAAGCAGATAGTAAGGTATGTAAGATGCGTATTTTTCTTATGAGTGTTTGGAGTCTTTTTCGAGATAGTAAAAACGAAGAAGAAGCGTATGAAGCACTGGCAGAATTGAAGAAGATAAAGATAGAACCCAAGGCAGAGAAAGCACTTAAGAGCGTTTATTCTTTTCTTGAAGAGAATTTCGATAGGATGATTACATATTTGAAAGTGCCTGGGGTTAAGCGAAATTCTCTTAGTGAATCTGGAATGCGGATGTTGCGGAGATTGGAAGTGGAGCATGATGGATTCCGAACCCCAAAGGGAAGACAGAATTGTATTAAGATATATCAAGCTGTCAAATATCTTGGTTGGTCGGTACATAATCCTCCACCTCTAATCCATGTTTCATAAGTGGGACACACTCTAAGCCTTGTGGTGTCCACACATAATCCAGTTATGGTGCTATTCTATAAAATCTGTTTCACCCAGAAACCTCATAAAAGCCAATGCTTTATTGATATTTGTATTGACAAATTATATCAAAAAAGGGAGCTGAAAATATTTTTGATGAGCATGTAGAGAAGAATAACATTATTAAGTTTCAATTCTACAATGGTTCGATTAAAAGGGGGATAACAAGCAAAGAAAGAAGACTACACCAGTGCGTAATCCCTGGTGTAGAGGGATTATTAGCGAGTTCAGGCATGCTATAACAAGCAATGGTTGCTTGATCCTTTACGCTTGAAAAATATAAAAGGAGACTCCAAAGTAAAAGTTTTGTTTTAGTTAGTCACGCTGGGAGGCAGACTTCATGGGTAGTCCGTCTCTCTATTTTTCAGGAGGCACTATATGAAAGACGAGTCGAAAAGGGTTTATTCTGTCGGTATGTACGAGGGGATCGTACACCCACTACTTGCGGCAGGGCGTAAGAGACTTGGAATGGGAAGATTGTTATGTGCATGGTGCGGAAAGCTATTAAACGCAAACATCAAGACTGAGGGAGGGCTTGATAGTCATGGGATATGCCCAGAGTGCAGGGATAAATATTTCCCGGCTGGAGATGAGTAATGACTGCAATGTGTGAACGATGCGGGGAAGTATATGAGCTTGAGATTACCACATGGCCTGTAAAGCATAAGTATTGCGACATTTGTCGGCAATCTATTAAGGCAGAAAACAATTTGCAAAGTACAAGAAAAAAACGAGCAGCGGAAAGACGGAAAATCGTTGTTAGGGAAGAACATAAGGTTATACCAAATAAAAAACATATGTCAAGACTACTGGCAGATAATATGGATTGGCTAAACGCTGGCTCGTATTGTGGGAAACAAGGCGAATTAAGAGAGAGATTCCAAGAACTCGTGGATAAATATGACGATTTCTTGTTAGCTAAAGCGGAGATCGAACTCCATCCTAAATGGATCGCTGAGTTAAAGGGATCGAATGAATCAGAAAGATGCGCTTGGCTGATCGGCTTTTTCTCTGCTTTTAACCACCCTTGACAGATACGCTATGTTAGGCTATAATTAATATGTATCATCAGAAGGGGGGTGATAATTTGAGAGGCATACTAAAGATTAAAAGCACTTTTTATCTTACCGTAAAGGAAGATAACAAGTTAGAAAAATTAGCAAGACAAGAACGGCTAACAAAGTCGCGGACAATCGTTGAGGCGGTGGAGTTCGCATTAGAACATCCAGAGCCATTTTCCGAGTTTGTACAAGGGAGGCTGAAAACAGAAGCAGAGGAAGCGGCGACGGCAAAAGCCGCAACGAGGGAAGCCCGCTTGAAGGCAGGCGAATTGGAGGTAAGGTGAATAATGTCTGAATACGACAAGCAAATAAAAGAAATAGCCGAAAAACTTGCTTATGGCGATGGCTTTTTAGCAGAGGAGTTAAGGTCAGGGATGTATCTTTCTGTCTTAACGTCCAAGTTAGCAGATAGAGAAACTGTTTTGAGTATAGCAAGACTAAAAGCAGCTGGCTATCTAGATAAAAAAGGAGGAATAAGTGGCACGATTTCTTACAATGGATAAATCAGACCTTGAAGAGATGGCAAATGACCTTGAGGAATTAGAAATGGATATGTGGTTGTTAATCAATTCTCCAACAAAGCCTTTAGGGTGGAAAACTAAGTTGGAGCAGATGAGATACAAGATAGCAATCTATCTTGATCCCATTTGTTGTGTTTGTGGCAGGTCCCCGGCTAGATATGTTAATAATAGCTGGTATTGTGAAAGGTGTGTGATAACGAGTGAGTGAAGAAAAAGCTATTTATCATGCAGGATGTAAAGTTGACGAGATTAAACAAGCTACATTAACAATCCTGGATGATCTGGACGACATAGATAAGCAATCAATTATGATGTGGGGTAATGATCCCCTACATGCAAATGTAGTTCAGATAAAGGCAATGACAAAAGAAATGAGAGACGCTGTCGAGGAAATGATCTACAACTCGATTCAATGAGGAGGATAATATGCCAGCAGAAAACTCAGCTGAAAGCTATATAGACCGCTGTATCTCAGCGACTAACCTATACGTTGAGATGTATAACAATAACATGCGGTGGGAGATTACTGACGGTATCGCCCTTCCGTTAGGTAAGGAGTTTAAGGAAAACAGGTTTAAGTCAATGACCGGGAGAAAATGGCTTGAAAATTATGAGGGCGTTATCCGTTGAAATAAAATAAAGAGGGTAGGTGAGGATGTTGACCAAAAGGGACTGGTATCTAAAGCAGATCAAGTCAGGGCTGCCAATGCAAGTGAAGCTGACAAATGGCAGAGAGTTCGTTATCTTGTCCGTATCAGGCACGATGGATAACGCTATATGCCAAACTAAGAATGAATATGAATCGGCAGCATACGCAATAGAGCAGAATTTCAATGAGTTTTGGGATCGGATAATAAGTCTTATCCCTCATTACTCGAAAGGGAGATAAAGGAAGCATGGGACAGTACCACGCTATGGAGTCAAATAAAATTACTGCAAGCAAAATCAATTCTTATATGAATTGCAGTGCGCAGTTTTTCTTCCAGTACATAGAGCAAGTCAAGGCATATAGCAGGTCAAGCCTGTTGGTAGGTGTTGCTTTCCATAGCGCAGAAGCACAGAACGACATTCAGAAGATTGAGTCTGAAAAGGATATGCCTGTCGAGGACGTATGCGATATTTTTGGAACCCAATTTGACGAGGGTAGTCACGAGACGCTCTTTATGAAGGACGAAAGCAAGGGCGATCTCAAAGACAACGGATATTCCCTTATCCAGTGCTACCACAAGGTATTGACGCCGACTATATTTCCGAAGGCAGTAGAAGCCAAGTTTGAGTTAAAGTTGTCTAATACCGATATGGTATTCGCGGGAAAGATGGACGTGATAACCAAAGACGATAAGATAATAGAGCGTAAGACCAAGCGGGCAAAGCCTTCTAGCGTTGATGTATCGCACAAGTTGCAGGTAACAGCTTATCAGGCAGGTTATCAAGTGACGTACAAAGAAAAGCCAAAGGAATCGCAGATACACTATGCCATAACGAAGAAGGTGCCTGAGTGCATATCTTACGTCGTTGACATTGATGATAAGGACACAAAGTATCTGGTGAGCATGATTAATTTGGTTAAAGAGTCCATAGATAAAGGTATTTTTATGCCAAACAGGAATTCATTAATGTGTAACGTCAAATATTGTTTGTATTCAGAATTATGCACCGCTAAGTACGGCGGGACAGTTAGGGGGAAGTGAATTGGAAAGAGAAAATGAGAAACTCGAGATACAAGGAATCGTCTTAGAGGAAAAGGCCGAAGAAAAACCAGAAGAAGATTCAGGTGGTCTTGGCAAATTTTTCGAGATAGTAGATTTAGAGCAAGCTATCGAGATCAGTAAATTCATACAGGGACAGTATGAAGAAGAGCTTGTCTATAACATTCCAAGAGCGACAGAGTACGGAGGCATGATTAATTGGGGCGTTCTCTGCGATAAAATGCCTGACAAGTGCAGCTATCGCAAGCAAGGCAGAAAGCATATCCATACGCTAGGTATCAATATACTTGGCGCAAACAAGGCGCGTCAGTTATACGGCAAGCTAAAGATAGAGCTTAGCAAGCCTGAGATAGTCAAGGTAGAGGACAAAAATTACTGGCTAGTGGGCGGTTCAATCGTGGATTTACATAATGGCAATACACAAAACTATTTTTATCATGAGCCTGTAATGATAAAGACCCAAAAAGGCGGATTTTATTTCAACCAGTATGCCTGTATATCATGTCAAACCAAAGTAACAAGAAAGCTGATTCTTGATGTAATCCCTGGCAATCTCAAATCTCAGTGGATTAAGGACTACACAGAGGGCAAGGATTACACCAAGCCATCAAATATTGCGGACGTCCTAAATGAAACCAAGTCGGTTACTATCACACAGAATAAGCCGAAAGAGGAATCAGAGAAAGTAGCAAAGACTTTCCTTGACATGGAACTCTTAACAACTGTAGCGGAGTTATCTGCTTACTGGAATGATCATCTTGATTTGTATAAATCTTTTACAGAAGATGAAAAGGTCGAGTATTTGAGTGGGTACAAAAAGTTCGTAGAAAAGTTAAAGACCTCAGAAGATTCACTATTGTAGTGCTAATCTACCCTAGATTAGTGGTGAATTACCCACGCATGAATGTGGGGGTAATTCACCTTGACATTTCGGTCATATAAACAAAATCGGTTTCCCGTTTAGAAATTCACACCAAACCATATTGCATTATTTGATTTAGTTCTACCTATAAATATATCTAGCTCATACAAATCAGTAATTTCATCATCTGTTAAAACACGATTCCAAATCATTACTTCATCAATCGAGCCATTAATAAAACCGCTAGCCCCACCAACAGAGTGTCCCAACCAATCATAGCCAGCTGTAGTGGTCTTTTGAGTAGCCAATACTCCTATTATATTATTGTCTATTCTAAGCACTGCATTATCTATGTCATTCTGTTCAACACCCACGATAGTATAACACCAATGGTGCCATTGACCACCCAGTGCTATTGCCGAAACATCCGCCCATTGTCTCAAGTTGTGGCTACCTAACCACGACCGCTGCTTACTGTCACTAACATAAGTACCTACATTTGAAGTGGATTCAAATGTAACTAGTGGACCTACTCCTGTTGTCTATGTGCTTTTTAACCAAAAAGACACGGTTCTTGCACTTTTTGTAGTTAATGTAGCGCCACTTGCGATAGAAATCTTCCCTGATACACCGCCAAACATACAGGCATTTCCAATAATGCCATTCTTCCTACCAGCCCATGTTAAGCCAGTAACACGTGCAGAAGTAGTCCCATTATTGCCATTTCCTGAATAATCTAACATTGCCTGTGAACCATAGCCTTCGCCTAGTGGAAGATAGTTTGCGTCAGTTTTTAAATAATTTGCGTCAGTTTTGCGTCAGTTTTGCGTCAGCTTTTTTGTAGCATCCATGCGGGTTGCGTCAGAAGTGACAGGTTTTTTTCACTCTTATATACTTTTGAAGGTATTTATCATATATATTATCATATATATTATGTCTAAATATATATAAGAGTTGGCGAAATGTGACACTTCTGACGCACCCCTTTATCCATGCGGGTTTACACGAAAAAAAACTGACACAAAAACTGACGCAAAAACTGACGCTGTAGTTTGTCAACAAAGTGAGAAGTCAACCAAGTTCATCTTTTTACTACACTTTTATTTTTTATGCGGATGAAGTGTATAGGAAAAAGGCAGATAACCCATGACAAATAATAGGCATATAACTAAGTGCGTATTCTTTTGACGCAAGGCAAGCAAGGTGATAATCAGGTGTGGTATAATAGAGAATATCATCCACAGAGAAGAATAGTGAAAGCAGTAAATGTTGGATTCCAAGCCTTAGTACCATATCTAACGTTGCATAAAAATTTATTCCCTCTCGGCCCCTCATTAAGTATATTAGGCAATTCTGGATATGAATTCGTCCATAAGGTATTTTGATGCGGCATGGCGTTTAATAATATCACCATGCCCGCCGGTGGAGTATCTCCATAAACATCATGCAGAAAGGCGGTATTGTATAAAGTCTCGTTAATAGTATCAACAAAGACGTTATTAGCGACAATGTTATCGCGCCCACCATTTATGAATAACCTCAAGCAATATTGCATGGTTCATTTGAACATTGTTTCCTTTCTAAACGTTGGATGGTCAAACCCAATACTATAATCATTGTATCATAGGTACTGAATATTTCTATATTAGATTTAATCTTGGATTTTCGTTCTTCTATCATATACTCTTTCAATAGATAGGCTTCATCTCGTGTTAAAGTATTATTTGTAAACTTTGTGAGTAAAACATCTTTCTCTGGCTCAGTCTTCCACGTTCTTAGAGAATTAGCAACCGTCGTTCGCACATAATTCTCAAACATGCTTACAATCATCGAATGTTCTACAATTTTTCGTGAAATATCCTTCAGACATACATTTATCTCATATATCTCATTACTGAATTTTATAGACCGCTCTTCGAGTCGATGGTCTGCTTCTACACTAATGTTAGCAATAGCTGTATCTAATTCCTTCTTTAGTCTTTCTTTCTCTCGCTGCTTATCACTACTGTATCGGATTAGTAGTATAATAACCCCTATTATTGTAGTTATGAAAGATGCACTACCAGAAATAATTAAGATTATGAACTTAGTAGTTTCCATGATATTTCAGCAAGGGGATACCTACATTTATGTGGGTGGTGAAGTGCCCTCTCTCCTATTTAAAAAAACACTTGACGAGTCATAAGAATTTTCGTGGCGGATACTCCCAGCTAACGCTTTCGTCATTTATGCGGGGGTAATTCACCTCGAAAGAACATAAGACCACAGCTAACTTATGGCAAATAGTTTAAGCGTCTCTAACTTTGCTATAATGCTATTTACCGTTGTATTGGTTGCATTTATAGCAGTTATAATCTCTGCCTCACTATCCAGTTCACCTGCCACATAATTTGCTTTTAGATCAGCTTCATGTGCCTGTGGAGTAACATTTACTAATCTACCATTTGTTGCCGCAACAGGCATATAGCCAGTAGCGAGCTTCGCTCCGTCTGTCATTACCAACTGCTTACGTGCAGTGCCAGTTTTAATTGTGTAACTTATATCATCTGTTACTGGTTCAAATGCCCCTTCCTCTGGATTAGTAAGCAATACCGCATCTGTTGGCGCAAATTTTATTGGGGCAGTCCCCCCGGTAGCAGTCCCTTGCAAAAATAATACTCTACCTATATTCAATGCCATAAAATCACATCCTTTGTGAATTACCCCCGCATAAATGTGGGAGTATTCTTGACAAATTTCTATAAAATTCCGACTAATGGTACGATCGTCCATAAGACTGGTAATGAATCAACAGTAGTGTATAATACAAAGGCATCATTGTCTATCGTAACCCATGCCATGCCGTTAGCCTGTGGCGTGCATGTAACACCATAGTTACCGATCTTAAATCTATTGTCAAGCGTCACCGTCTTACCTGCTATACTGCCTTTTGTTATCCCTGACAAACCTTGAAGATAATCAAGTGGGCTACGCTGTATTTGGCCTTGCCCATCAAGGGCCGCTACAATACTTTCTACATAAAAATGTTTACCAGCCCCGCCTGTATTGACAACGATAAATGCTATATCTATATAATCGCCACTAGCGGGAACGATAAAATACATATAGTTATTACCCCAATCTGTGCCAACAGTTTTACTACCGTTTGTTGTTATTGCACTACCCGCCGCATTATAAGCACCTAACGACACAGTCATATCGGCATCCCTTTTGCAACGAGCATTGACAACGATTGTTCTACCCCAGAGCTTGTCAGTTGTTCTAAGTTGATAATGTATATACTGTGAGGCTACCTGCGGATCCCCTGCCCTGATTTTCCATACATTCATACCATCAACTATGGCATACTCGAACCATCCACTAACCGTCGTACCATAAGTAGTCTTTGGAATGAATGGATGGATCCAATTCTGCTGCAAGGAAGGAAGTCTAGTAAACCCATTTGCGATCAGGTTAAAAGGATATTCAAGAGCAATCTGATTTTTCTCTGAATCATATTGTGATCTACCCGAAAAAGAATAATTAGAAGTAGCTGCCGGTAATTTGACACGATAAGTATTAGCAGTAGTCCGAACTGCATCTATTTGTCCATAAGGTACATCACTAATTTCTACATTTTTAACATTATCTAGCCAAATAAAATAATCTGGGTCTCCTGGTGTTCCACTTGTTGTATAATTTCTTATCTTAATATTTTTTATCTGGTTAGCAGAGACTACTTTTGCTATACTTGCTCCTATTACTATGTCAGTGTCATGGCAAGACTCTGAATAAATATCATCAAGGGTAATAGTTGTAGGTGCTGGGGTAGGATCGCCTGCCTGTGAATCGATTATAATACCAATCGAGTTGCTTTCAATAGTAGCACGCTTTATAGTGCTTCCCATCCCTGACCTTATCTCTATTCCATAAGTGTTTTGATGTAACTGTGCGCCAAAGATGCCTACTGCGTTCCAGTTGTCCGTACATCTTATACCATAGACATTATGCATAGCTGTCAAACCATATTCATCACTACTAAAACTAGCCTCATTCAGATACCCAACATTAAACCCCAAAAACCCTACGTTGTATAAACGATGTTCTAGACACCACGCAAGATGTAGTCCAATAGTTGAATCTGCGGGGTGTCCCGCACTATTATTCATAATAGTTAAGTCACGTATAGTGCCTCCAGCAAACGATTGTGTCGGTCCTGTTCCTGCGAACTTTACAGCAGTACCAGTACCATAATACTTTATTATGCTACCTCGTGCCACACCATTATAATAGGTAATATCGTATTGCGATACACTAGATGATAGGACACCTACCAATGATGGAAATGGAGTGATCTTGTCGCTATCTAATGTTATTCCGACAGTCGTGGTTGTCTTATACGTGACAGGATGAAAGAATACCGATCCACCTGCGGCATAAGCGGAATCAATCGCATATTGGATAGCATCAGAGTCGTCATGCGAATCATCACCCAATGCACCCCACCATTCAGGTAGGAATGTACTAATTTTGGTATTCCCTGTAAATGATACGGCTCCCAGTCCTGTAAATATCTGATGTAATGGGGCTTCTAGGTTGCCGGTTAATGTAACTGTCACGCCTGTATCTATTGATAGAACTGCATGTTTTGAGAATTTTATATCCGATGATATGGTGATATTACTTGAAATGCGAAACGTACCTGGGGGGACGTGTATGCACCCATGAGTGCAGGCGGCTACGGCATCAGCAAACGCACCTCTGTCGTCTGTTACATCATCTCCCTTAGCATTAAAGGCAAGTAAATTAAATTCACCGACCTCATCTGATTTCTGTATCCACGCACTTGGCGGTTGCCCTACTATGCCAGTCGTTGTTCTTATTCTACCCATAATTTTTAC
>Ga0210049_1002648_pt1 | contig 16654 bp, 17 predicted proteins | sample CryGeyCG2014_300_2_FD_183964 | JGI IMG/M metagenome (GOLD analysis project Ga0210049, IMG submission 183964) | Groundwater microbial communities from aquifer - Crystal Geyser CG06_land_8/20/14_3.00 (SPAdes) (version 2) | ecosystem: Environmental > Aquatic > Deep subsurface > Groundwater | place... | reverse complement strand
GACTTTGTTAAAAATGAATTTTTCACAAATTCATAGTCAAAGGATTAAATATTCTTAACATACTTGTGTACAATAAGTTACAATAATAAAATATTAAAAAATAGTCAAAAATTAACATAGTAGTGTAAAATGTATAAGTTAGAAGTTAGGATTAAAAATAGTCTAAATAGAGAAAGAGTTTTGAATAGAAGAGAAGGTGCGGGGTGAAAGAAATATTTATCCAGATAAGCCAGAATAGAGTCTTTATAATTACACTTTACGCCTGGATAATTGCCCAGACTTTAAAGGTCGTTATCGGTGTTATCCGCCAGAGAAAATTTGATTTCCGCTGGTTAATAGGCACAGGCGGTATGCCTTCCAGCCATGCTGCAGGTTCCGCATGTTTAGCCACTATCCTTGGCCTTGAGTATGGTTTTTATAGTGCTTACTTTGCACTGGCTGCTTCATTTGCTATAGTAGTTATGTTTGATGCCCAGGGGGTGCGGCGGTCCACTGGCAGACAGGCGCGTATCTTAAATAAGATAATGGATGATATTTATTGGCAGGGCAGAACTTCTGAAGGCAGGCTGCGTGAGTTCATCGGGCATACTCCTATTGAGGTATTTGCAGGGGCTTTATTAGGTATAGCCGTTGCTTTCTGGTTACACTAAGTAATGAAGAATCGGGGTATAAAGATTAGAAAGGAAGGGCGGGGTGAATAAAAGATTATTGTTAGGCATTGCCTCAATTTTAGTCTTAATTGCTTTTGCATTCTTAATTATAAAGAAAGTCAATCTGCCCCTGCATATAAAGGGGGGTAAGATTACTTCATCTAGCGCGCTCTCTGCGAAGGCTATGGATTCTTTAAAAAGGGGCGATTTCTCGGAAGCAAAGTCACTTTACCAACGTTTAATCAATGATTTTCCAAACTCAGCTGATATGATGAATTGGCAAAAGAAGGTAGAAGAGCTAAATATAAAATTATTATTTTCTCCTGTGTCAACCTCCAAGAGTATTCTTTATGAGATAAAGCCCGGTGACACCTTGGCCAAAATTGCCAAAGAATTTAAGACGACGGCTGAGTTAATCATAAAGAGCAATAACCTTAAAGATGATAAAATCTTAGCCGGCAGAAAAATCAAGGTCTGGACAGCGCCTTTTAGCATTGTTGTGGATAAATCCCAAAATACGCTCATCTTAAAGACCGACGAAGAGATTATTAAGACATATATTGTCTCAACAGGCATTAATAATTCTACTCCCGTTGGTAATTTTAAAATTATCAACAAACTCACCCACCCTACCTGGTTTAAGGCAGGCGCAGTGGTAGCGCCAAACAGCCCTGAAAATATTCTGGGCTCGCGCTGGCTGGGATTCGATTTTCCTGGTTACGGTATCCATGGTACTATTGACCCTGGGAATCTGGGTAAGCAGGTTACTCAGGGTTGCGTGCGTATGTCTAATTCTGATATCGAAGAATTATATACAATAGTTCCTATTGAGACAGAAGTAACCATCTTGGATTAAGTGAGGACATAAGTTATGGAATCTTATAATTAAAAGTAATGTAAACGACATAACTTATCAGTCCGAACTTATCCCCCATTCTTGCTTTCGCAAGAAAGCATGGGGGATTAATTCGCGCAAATAACTTACGTCGCACTTAAAGTGCTTCCGTAAGTTATGCGCTCATTAAATATGGCTAGACTTGATTTCGAAGAACCCATTAATGCCTTAGAAAAAAAGATTCAGGAGTTAAAGGGTTTTGTCTCGAAGAAAAAAATTGACCTTTCTGCTGAGGTAAAGTGCTTGGAAGAGAAGTTAGAACGTTTAAAGAAAGATATCTACGGTAATTTGACGCCGTGGCAAAGAATACAGATTGCCCGATATCCCCAGAGACCTTACACCTTAGATTATATCAATATGCTGATGTCTGATTTTGTGGAATTGCACGGTGACCGCAGTTTCTCTGACGATAAAGCTATAATCGGAGGTTTTGCGAAACTTGACCATCAAAAGATTGTGGTTATCGGTCATCAAAAGGGGAGGGATACCAAAGAAAACCTGAGGCGTAACTTTGGTTGTGCGCATCCCGAAGGGTATCGCAAGGCCCTGCGCATAATGCAGTTAGCAGAGAAATTCAATTTACCCATTGTGATATTTATTGATACTCCCGGCGCCTATCCCGGTGTGGGTGCAGAGGAGCGCGGCCAGGCCCAGGCAATTGCCCTTAATTTAAGAGAGATGATTAGTATTGGTGTACCTATTATAGCTATAATTATTGGCGAAGGAGGTTCAGGAGGAGCGCTCGGGATTGGAATTGCAGATGAAGTTTGCGTCTTGGAAAATGCTTACTATTCAGTTATTTCACCTGAGGGCTGCGCAGCAATATTGTGGAAAGACGGCGCAAAAGCACCTGAAGCAGCAGCGGTATTAAAGTTGACCGCCCCTGACCTGTTAAAGATGGGTATTATTGATGAAATGGTTCCCGAGCCTTTAGGCGGTGCGCATACAGATCCGGAAAAGATGGGTCAAATTCTAAAAGAGACAATAAATAAAAATCTGCAAGAATTAAACGCATTGAAGAAAGAGGAGCTGTTGAAGTTAAGATACAAGAAATTTAGAGGAATGGGCGCTATAGGATGATTGAGCACGAACTGATATTATTGGGTTTATTAAAAGAAAGCCCTAAACATGGTTATGAGATAAAGAAAAAGATTAAAGAGGTTTTGCCTTTATTTGCAGGTGTAGATTTAAAGTCTATATATTATCCTTTAAGTATATTAGAGAAAAAGAACCTGGTCACCAAACGTATCAGTAAAGCAGGTAGGCGCCCGCAACGCCTGGTTTATGCGTTAACTCCCAAAGGCGAAAGCAGGTTTAAAGGATTACTTACCAAGAGCTTGCTAAATTTTAAACGGCCGCAGTTTAGCCTGGATTTAAGCCTCTATTTTTTAAGTTATATGCAGCCGGATATCGTAAAACGCAGGTTGCGCGCGCGTATACTTATTTTAGGAAAACTCTCAAAGAGTTTAAGGCAGATGATTAGCTCTCTTAAAAAGCAGAAGTCTGCCTCATTGGTTTATATCCTCGAACATAACCTGCAGATGGTGGAAACCGAATCCAAATTTCTCTTGAGGTTAATCAAGACACTTTAGATGAGAATACGGGTGACCCAGAATGAACCCCGTTAGAACCTTTTATATAACGGGGCGAAGGAAGGTCTAACGGGGTGAATAAAGAACAATTATTAGAGTTAATCATTGCCTGGTTGGCAGGTATTCCGATGATACCGGTTTTAATATTATTTTCTCTAATTGGTTTAGCCGTTGGCGCATTTATGGTTATTAAACCTAGCCTGTCAATAGAGATACAGAGAAGATTCTATTGCCTTATAAACTGGAAGATAGAACCTATTTCTCTATCCAAAGAAATCCGCAATACTCGTGCGATGGGCTGGTTCTTGATTATTTTATCAATAATCACGATAGCCCTCGTTTTTTAAAGTCCCCCTCTTTTTATAATTTCCCTCTCTTTTAAACAAAAATATACTTGACACCGGGTATTTTTTATAATATATTTAATATAATTGATAATCAATATTATTAACTATTAGTATACTTAAATATGTTACAGGGTTCCTTATTAGAATTTGCGGATAAAATGAATGAGGTTATGCCGGGAATCATCCAGGGGTTTGCCCGGCGCCAGGCAGATGAATTATATAAAGGCAAGATTACCCTACCCCAATTCTTGATTCTGGATTTCTTAAGCCAGCAGGGCGAGTCAAGAATGACGGATATGGCGCATTTTATGCATGTGACTACAGCAGCAATGACAGGCATTGTGGATAGGCTCGTCGGGTATGGTTATGTGGCCAGGGTTTATGACCCCGAAGACAGAAGGATAATTAAGATAAAGCTTACCTCAAAAGGCCTTGAGTTATTAAAGAAGATTAATCAGCAGAGACGGCAGATGATAATTGATATATTTGGAAAAATATCTCAGGTAGAACGGCGGGATTATCTGAGAATTTTAATGCGCATACATGATATTTTAAATAAAGAGGATAAGGCATAATCAATGAAGCTCGTTGCGATTATTTTGATAGCATTTATTTTAGTTTCGCCAGCTATCTTGAGCGCAGAAGAGGTTGCTTTGACATTAGATGAGGCAATATCTATAGCTCTTCGGGATAACCGCGAGGTCCTGCTCAATGCCGAGGATATCAAAAAGGCAAAAGCAAAGATCGCCGAAGCCAAAGCCGGACTATTGCCTACTCTAAATTTTACCGGTGGCTGGACAGATACGGGGGGATATTATAATAAAGATATAGGCCAGACTACTACTCAGACGACATTGAAACAATACCTCTATAAAGGCGGCAAGACTATCAATACCATAGAGCAGAATAAATATAAACTAGAAGTTTCGCAAGCGCTGCTGGACAAAACAAAATTAGAAACCGTATTAAACATAAAAAAGGCATTTTATACGCTTTTATTGGCTGGGGAGTTTAGCAATTTAAATAAAGGTATCTTAAATAATACCCAGGAATATCTTGATTCTATAAAGGCACGTTACAGAAATGGCCAGGTATCCGAGTCAGATATTTTAAAGATGGAATCATCCTTAAACACTGTAATAGAGGCTTATGAAGCGACCTTAAATCAGGTTGAGGCAAGCGCAGCCATTTTAAGGAATTTATTATATCTTGATGATAAAGTCAAGGTAAAACCTGCTAACCAATTTGTTTATGAACCGAAAGCAGTTGCCTATGATGAAGGGTTTTTGCAAGCGATGAAAACCAGGCCAGAAATAAGGCAATATGAAGCGCAGGAAAAAGTAGACAAGAAAGCCATTGAGATTACTAAAGCAGATAATCGGCCAAGTATCTACGCCTCTTGGGATTATTATAGTCGTTCCCATACTAGTGCGACCACGAGCAAGAACTGGAATGATTATAATATCATCGGCTTAACTTTTTCCTGGCCGATATTCGATGGTTGGGCGACAAAGGCAAAAGTAGAACAGGCAATCACAGATTTAAAGGAGACGCAGCTTACTAAGGAAAAGGCCATCAAAGATATTGCCCTAGAATTAAAGAATGCCTACTTAGATTTAAAAAATGCAATTGAGAAAATAAAATCGGTGCAGGCCCAGATAAATTTATATAAAGATACCCTCTTAGTTATACAGGATAAGTATAATGCGGGTATAGCGAGTTCCCTGGATTTAAATGATGCCTCTTTAGGCTATGAGGTTTCTTTGTTTAATCAAAAACAGGCGATTTATGATTATGTATTAGCCAAGTCACGTTTTGATAAAGCAACAGGAGGGATATAATGCTTAAATTGCGATCCATACTTATTTTTATGTTGTGTGTTTTCTTGATTACTGGCTGTCAGCCGAAGCGAGAATTAGAGAAAGTCCCAGAGGTTATTCCGGTTAAGGTTTTAAAGGTTGAACTAAAAGAAATTCTTGAGGCCCTGGAGTATACCGGTAATATCAAAGCCCAGGACGAAGCCGTGGTTTATCCTAAGGTAAGCGGAAAGATTATGGAAAAAGTGAAAGTTGACGGAAGCCCTGTAAACAAAGGCGAAACCATTGCCTATATTGACCGGGATGAGGTAGGGCTTAAATTCGAAAAGGCGTCGGTGGAGAGCCCTTTGGCCGGAATAGTGGGTAGAGTTTATGTGGATATAGGCCAAAATGTGACTGCGCAAACACCCATAGCTTTAGTGGTAGATATGGATAAGGTAAAGATAGATTTAGATACGCCGGAAAAATACCTTCCCCGGGTTTCTTTAAGCCAAGTTGCAAAGATTTCTGTGGATGCATATCCAGAAGAGGAATTTCTAGGTCTTGTGACTAAGATCAGTCCGGTTGTCGATTTAACCACGCGTTCAGCGCCGATTGAAATAACTATGGATAATCCCCAACATCGCTTGCAATCTGGAATGTTTGCTAAAGTAAGATTGATTCTGGCGGAGCACAAAAATGTCCCGGTTATCTTAAAAGAAGCAGTGATGGGTAAAGAGCCTGATTTATATGTATATATGGTAAAGGATAATCAGGCGATTTTGCAAAAAGTTACCTTGGGGTTACATCAGGGTCCGTATTTTGAGGTGCAAGAGGGTTTAAAGGAAGGCGACCTGGTGGTAATTATGGGGCAACAGAGGCTCAAGGATAATGCCCAGGTAAGTGTGGAAATAGAAGAGGGTAAAGAATAAATGACACTGCTAACTTAAAATGAATTCGGTTACGTTATAGGGTTACGGTTACGAGACCCGTATCGTTAATCGGTAATGGTAACGTCAGAAACTAAGAAATACGAAAGACGCAACCGATAGACGAAACGGGCATCGTAACCGTTGCCGAAAGACCTAGCCTACAAGTTAACAGAATCAATTGAATTAGAGGGAAAAATGAACCTCCCTGAATTCGGTGTGAAAAAACCGGTGACCAACTTAATGATTTTTTCCGCCATCCTTATTATTGCCTTTTATAGTCTGTCGCGTTTAGGAATTGATATGATGCCTGAAATTGAGCCGCCGGCAATAACCGTGATCGCATCTTACCCCGGAGCCAGCCCCGAAGATGTGGAGATAAAGGTAACCGAGCCCTTAGAGAATCAGCTTGCCACTACGCCCGGTTTAGATAAACTTACCTCCCGTTCCCTGGAAGGAGCCTCTTTGCTTACGCTTAAGTTTAAGTGGGGGACGAATCTCGATGAGGCATCCAATGATATACGCGACCGCATTGAGCTGGCCAAACGTTTTCTTCCCGATATACCGGATGAGATGGATAATCCCTTCATCTTTAAATTTAATACCGCGATGATGCCCATCCTTTTTATAGGGATAACTGCCGAACAGTCTTATCCTGAGCTTTATGATTTAATCGATAAGAAGGTAGGAGATGCCCTCCGTCAGATTCCCGGAGTGGGCACGGTTCAGCTCTACGGAGCATTAGAACGACAGATAAATGTCTGGATAAACCGCCAACGACTTGAAGGATACGGATTTTCCATACTCGATATACAAAACGCCATCGCACAAGAAAATATCACCCAACCCTTAGGCGGTATAAAATCAGGGCTTACTGATTATCTCCTGCGTTTACCCGGCGAGTTTGCCACACCCGAAGAGATAAATCTGATTATTTTAGGTAAATCCCGCACATCTGATGATGTGCGGGATAAACGTGATGGTAAATCTGTTTATTTGAAAGACGTGGCCAAGATTGAAGACAGTTTTAAAGAAGTAACCATGAAAGTCAGAATTAATAAACATCGCGGACTGATGATGTCGATCCAGAAACAGACAGGAGTTAATACCGTGGAGGTGGCTCGGCGCGTAAAGAATACTTTAAAGGGACTCCAGAAAAATCTTCCCTCGGATGTTAATATGTTTACTATCTTTGATACTTCCCAGGACATTATAAATGCGCTGAATTCATTGAAGTCCGCATTGTGGTTGGGAATAGTATTTGTGATTCTGGTGGTCTGGTTTTTCCTGCGGCAATTGAAAAGTAGCTTGATTATTGCTCTTACCATCCCTTTCTCGCTTCTCATTGCCTTCATTTATCTTTTCCTAAGCGGCAGGACCATAAATACTATCAGCCTTTCTTCTCTGGCTATTGCCTGTGGTATGGTGGTGGATAATGCCATTGTGATTGTAGATAATGTCTACCGGCATTTGGAAAAGGGCCAGAGGCCTCAAGAAGCGGCTGTCTTCGGCGCTTCTGAGATGTTTCTGGCTGTTGCCGCCTCTACCTTTACTACTTTAGTGGTCTTTCTGCCGATGTTCTTTATTAGCGGCGTCATCGGCATTATGTTTGGGGAGCTGGCGGTTATCGTCACAGTTACGCTCTTGGCCTCCCTTTTTACGGCAGTAACTTTCAGCCCCATGCTTTGTGCGCAGTTGTTTAAGGCCAATTCTGATTCTTCTTCTGGCGAGGCGAAGAATCAGGGTAAGGCCATAATTAAGAAATTATATGATGTATCTGAAAGGTGGCTTAAATCCTGGGAAAATTTTTACGCTAACTCGCTTGCCTGGTGCCTTAGTCATAAAAAAATAGTTGTTTTCGGATTTTTAGGGACATTCATTTTAAGCTTATTTTCCACCCGTTTTATCGATAATGAATTTATTCCTGACGAGGATACAGGGGATGTCCGCGTAACCGTCAACCTTGCTTTAGGCACGAGACTTGAAGAAACCGATAAGGTAGCCAAAAGAATTGAGGATATTTTGCAGAAATATGTGCCTGAGGCGAAGTTTATCTTTGTCAGGCCCGGGACCACGCCAGGGGCAGGCAGAGCCATGGGGGCAGGGTCATCTGGAGAACATATTGTAGCGGCAGGAGCAAAACTTGTGCCTAAACAGGAAAGAAAGCGTTCTGTTTTCCAGATAGGCCAAATAATCAGGAGCCGGATCAGACGCATTCCGGGCGTATTAAAGGTGGATGTTTCCACAGGTAATCCCATGGGCAGAATCATTACCGGAATGGGAGGTAAAGCTATACAACTGGAGATTATCGGGCATTCATTTGAAGAGACCAATACTCTGGCGCAAAAGATAAAAGGGATTATGGAAAAGATCCCGGGAGCAGTGGATGTAAGTATCTCGAGGGAGATAAGCCGTCCAGAGTTAAGGATTGCAGTAGATAGGGAGAAGGCAGCTAGCTTAGGTTTGAACATGAATACTATAGCCTCCAGCATCAAGACATTTATCGAAGGTTCCACTGCCAGCAAATATCGGGAGAAAGGTGAGACTTATGACATCTATGTAAGGTTGGAAGAGGCATCACGTTCAAAAATAGAAGATGTAGAAAGCTTGGCGCTAGTTTCACCGATTACCGGCAAACAGGTAAGGCTGGCCAATTTTGCCCGACTTTATGAAGTATCAGGCCCTGTGGAGATCGAGCGGCAAAACCGGGAAAGGGTAGTGAGGGTAGAATGTAATGTATTTAAGCGTTCAGCAGGGAAGGTCAGAGAAGATATTAAAAAAGAGCTAAGCAAGATTATCTTGCCTCAAGATGTGATGATAAATTTTGGCGGTGAAGCAGAAGAGCAGGCTAAGGCATTCAAGGATTTAACCCTTTTACTTATCTTGGGCATTGCCCTGGTGTATATGGTCATGGCTGCCCAGTTTGAATCCCTGCTAGACCCATTTATCATTATGTTTGCTGTTCCTTTTACCTTCACCGGTGTGATCTTAGGATTCCTTTTAACAGGGACAACCTTAAGCGTGATTACCTTCCTGGGCATAATTATGCTGATGGGAATTGTGGTAAATAACACCATAGTCCTGATTAGTTATATTAATATTTTGCGTGCCAGGGGCTACGCTATGCTTGAGGCAGTTACTATGGGAGGCAAGGAGCGCTTAAGGCCAGTGCTGATGACTACTATTACCACGCTGGTGGGTCTCCTGCCTTTGGCTATATCCAGAGGCGAGGGTTCTGAAATATGGCAACCATTGGGCATAACCATGATAGGCGGTTTAAGCATTTCAACTTTAATCACCATGTTATTTGTGCCTACGCTTTATGCAGTAGTGGAGGCAAGAATTAAGAAAAATGGGGGCAAGAAAAAGTGATTAAAATGGTAATGGTTACCTATAACGAAGCCATAGATGCCGAGGTAATGGAAGTTTTGACAAATTGTGGTTTGCAGAATTATACCAAGGTTATGGGTACTTTTGGTCGTGGCAGCACCTCAGGCACGCATTTAGGTAATGACATCTGGCCGGGAAGAAACAATATTTTGTATATTGCCTGCGAGGAAAAAGAAGCTAAACAAATTCTTTCTTGTATAAAAGAATTGCGCAAAAAATTAGGCGAAGAGGGTATCAAAGCCTTTGTCCTGCCTGTAGAAGAAATTACTTAAAAAATCCTTACTATATCTCCTCATCTATTACCAAAATAACTCCTAACATATTTATTTTACTTCACTTTTATTCCTAAAAAAATCCTTGACACAGCACTGTTTATTTAATAAAATTTAAATAGTAAAATTTTACTATATTTAGTGAGGACATAAGTTATGGACTGGGAGCCTAAGACCAAAGAAAGATTTGAGGCGATGATTTCCAAGATACCGGTTTTTCATCGCCGCATCACCGAAGAGGCAGTGATCAAGAGGTCCGAGGAGATTGCGCAATCGAGAAATTCCACGCAAGTCCAAGAACAGGATGTAGTTGGCGCCTTCTTTTCTGATGTGCCTTCCCCGTTTTATAGTATGATGGTCAGACTCCTGGAACAGACAGGATTCGATTATAAAAAATACGGTTTTCCTAAGTGAGGGCTAAACTTATGGAGTTCTCTACTTTATAGTAAACGACATAAGTTTATGGCCGAACTTATCCCGACGAATGTGTAAAAATTTTAGAATGAAATTTTTACACAGTATATGAGTCGGGACAAATCATCCGGTTATTAAATCTGATACTATGAAAATTGCTGTAATCGGTGCAGGCGCCATAGGTAATCTTGTTGCCGGATACTTAAAATTAAAAGGCCAGGATGTATTCCTCGTAGGCCGCAATGATTCGGTTAGCGTAATAAAAGAAGAAGGCTTACAAATTTCCGGCGTAAGAAATAATTTCAACATCAAGATCGATGTATCTGAAAGATTAAACCGCAATTCGGATTTGGTAATTCTGGCCACCAAGACGCAGGATGTTGAGGGAGCAGTAAAAGAAAATTTAAGATTTGTTGAAGGTGCAACAATATTGACCACGCAAAATGGCGTCCAGGCAGACAGCATTGTTTCTAAATACATTCCCAAAGAAAACATCATCTCAAGTATTGTAATGTTTGGCGCAACTTATTTAGAACCGGGTAAGGTGGTGCATAATTTCGAAGGCAACTGGATTATGGGCAGCATGTTCGGTAAAGACAACAGCCATATAGCAAAGATAAGCGAAGTTTTAAATAAGATTTTTCCTATTGTTGTGGCTGAGAATATCCAAGGCATGAAGTACCTGAAGATCTTTGTCAATGCCAACAATTGTATACCTGCAATATTAGGCACAAGCATGCAGGAGGCCTTTTCGGATATTGATATCAGCCGCGTCAGTATTGCCATATGGAAGGAAGGCTTGGATATTGTTTCCCGCTCAGGGATAGATCTGGTCTCTTTACCCGATTTTCCCTTAGAGCGGCTGACTAAATTAACCTCGATGCCGGATATTGAGGCAGCGAGGATATTCTCCGGTATTATGATTAACTTAAGCAAAGAGGCTCTTTACGGTTCAATATTACAGAGTATAAAAAGAAGCCGGGCTTCGGAAATAGATTATATCAACGGTGAATTTGTCCGCCTGGCTAAGGACAATAATCTTGCTGCACCTTTAAATAAAAAGTTAGTGAAAATGGTGCATGAAGTAGAGAAAACAAACAGATTCTTCAGCAAAGAAGAACTGCTAAGAAAGACAAAAGGGTTAGTTAATGTCCAAAGTTAATTCCCCCTTCCCCCGGTTAAAACTTACGGTTACAGGAGTTTTTGGCGAGTGCTACCACGGATATAAAATCGGCGATGAATTAATTCTGGAAGATTTTACCCACCCACCGGAATTCTTCTGTTTAGGGTTAGCGCATGCGCTTTTTCCGGTTATCTATGCTTTAAGTTTTGGGGCAAAGTTTGGCTTTCGAGATAATCAGCGTTCATTATTGGTTACTTGCCCCGACGGCGGAAAATTAGAATTTAAGGCAGAGATTTTTGACAAAAATGGAAAAGTGGAAATGCTCCCCAAAGATGCGCATTTTAAAGGTCCCCAGCCAAAAAAGATGATTATTGAGGTGGTCAAGGCCAAGGGTAAGTGTACTTTTGGTTATAAAGTAGGAGATAAATGGGAGACGCAAGGTTTGAAATGTATTCCTGGTTTTTGCGGTGCGGCGTTTCATGCGGCCTTCCCTGCGTTTTTTGCCCTTAATTTTGGTGCTGAGTTTTTCTTTATGAACAGCCCCAGCTCTATAGATACAGTTACCTGTCCAGACGGCGGTAACATTGTTTTTAAAGTAACTCGAATCAAAGAGGACAAAAAGAAATAAAAATGCAAAAAAGAAGAGTAGTTATCACAGGCTTAGGTGTGATTTCGCCCAATGGCATTGGAAAAGATAATGTCTGGCAGGCAATGTCTTCAGGGAAATCAGCAGTCAGGCGGGTAGATGGTTTTGATGTATCTCTATTTAATACTAGGATTGCAGCGGAAGCGCGGGATTTTGATCCTTTTAGGCTCGGCCTAACGCATGAAGAAGCGATGCGCATGGATAGGTATGTGCAATTTGGCGTGGTTTGCGGGGATATGGCTTTAAAAGATAGCAGCTTGGATTTATCTAAGGAAAATCCTGAGCGCATTGGTGTGTGTTTAGCCAACGCCATCTGCGGTACAAAATATATGGAAGAGGAATTTGCCTTAGTTACTGACAACGGGAAGAGCCCCATTGATCCCTCGAAAGTGAGGCCGGATTTATATGATGCAGCAATGTTTAATACTCCCTCTATTGAAATATCAACCAGATACGCACTTAAAGGAATTTGCAATACGCTTTCTACAGGATGCACCGCAGGAACAGATTCTATAGGGTTTGCTTTAGAAACAATCCAGGATGGCGAACAGGATATAATGTTTTCCGGAGCAGCTGAGGCACCCATTACACCCGTTACTTTTGGCGCATTTGATATAGTCAATGTTTTGTCCGTACGCAATGATAATCCGCAAGGTGCCAGCCGTCCGTTTGATAAGAAGCGCGACGGATTTGTCCTTTCGGAAGGCGCCGGCATATTAATTTTAGAGGAATTAAATCATGCCCTAAAGCGCAATGCACATATTTACGCAGAGGTAGCTGGTTTTGGCACAAGCTGCAATGCTTTTCATATGACGGACCTGCCCGCAGACGGAACTGCTATGGCAAACTGTATTAATCTAGCGCTTAAGGATGCGCTCGTCAAACCGCAAGGCATAGATTACATCAATGCGCACGGTTCATCCACGTGCATGAATGATATATTTGAAACCTCTGCCTATAAGATGGTCTTTGGCGATTATGCCTATAAGTTGCCGACAAGTTCCCTAAAGTCCATGATCGGCCATCCCTTGGCTGCAGCTAATGCCGTGGAGCTGGTGGTCTGCTCCATGATTTTTCAAAAGAACATCCTTCCGCCGACGATAAATCAGGAAGAGAAAGACCCTCTATGCGACTTAGATTATATCCCCAATGTGGCGAGGGCAAAAAAAGTAAATACAATCCTCAAGACAAGCAGCGGTTTTTCCGGAATACATTCATCATTAATCCTTAAACGTTTTTGAGGTTATAGTGGAGAAAGTCGCAGTTACAGGTTTAGGTATAGTCGCGCCTTCAGGTATTGGCCGCAGGCAATTCTGGGCGAATATCAAATCCGGAAGGTCTTTTATAAAAAAGATTACCCGTTTTGATGCTTCAAAATACCCATCGCACATTGCCGGGCAAATAGATGATTTGGAAAAATACAGCCATGTCTCACAGCGGCTTTTGAAAAAGATAGATGCCTTTTCGCATATGGCGCTTATTGCTTCGGAATTAGCCTTGCAGGATGCGGGTATAGATATTAAAAAAGAAGACCCTAATATGGTTGGTATATTTTTAGGTAATGCCATCGGCGGATGGCTGTATGCGGAGACGGAACTGCGTGATTTGTATATCGAGGGACGCGAAGGAGTCTCGCCGTATATGGCTTCAGCCTGGTTTCCTGCTGCGCCACAAGGCCAGGTTTCTATTTACTATGGCATAAAGGGTTTTAGCAAGACTGTAGTTGCAGACAGGGCGAGTTCCCTTGAAGCAATCGGCTATGCGCGTAAAACCTTAAGCAAAGGAAAACTGAATATGATTTTAGCCGGGGGCATGGAAGCTCCGGTTACGCCTTATGCCTTGCTCTGTTGTAATACTTACGGGGGATTATCTTCTGATAATGCGCATCCTGAGAGTGCTTATCGGCCTTTTGACAAAAATCGCCGGGGATTTGTTATAGGAGAAGGCGCAGGCATTGTAGTGATGGAGCCTAGGGAACGGGCTTTAGGACGCAGCGCAAATATATTGGCATATATTTGCGGATACGGTACAAGTTGTGACGGCCAAAATAGAATTGATCCGGATCCGCAAGGCCAGCAATTAGCCCGGGCAATTAAAATGGCCCTCACCGATGCAGGCGTAACAGCGGAGAAAATCGATTATATAAGTTTAGATGGCCTGGCCCTGGATATCTGGGATAATTCAGAAATAGAGGCAATAAAAAATGTTTTTGGAAAGAGAGTTAAAGATATACCTGTAAGCTGCCCTAAGTCAATGTTCGGGAATTTACTGGGTGCCTCGGGAGCTGCGGATTTAATTATTACGATTTTAGCGATGGAGAATGATTTAGTTGCGCCGACAATAAATTTAGATACACCGGCTTGCCCGGGTTTAAATTATATTATGAAAGAAGCTAAGGAGCATAAAATAAATAAGGCCCTGATAATTTCACGCGGTAGGGGCGGGATAAATTCAGTGCTTGTGTTGGAAAAAGCATTGCAGTAGGGACTGTCCCCGTCAAAGCGATAACAATTAAAATTTAAGGGGGACTGTCCCTACCAAGCGAGCTAAGGCTTAATTGCGAAATGTGCCAAAAGGAGGAGTGATGAAGATATTGTTTGTTATGCCGAAAGTTGGTTCCTGGGCAACGCACGGAATCCATAAGTCGCCAAATCAATTGTATGCGCACTGGGCGAGCTTTGTGCGACAGCGGGGATATAACGATGTCACGGTTATTGACGGCAGGGCTCATGAAACACCTATGGATCAGTTAATCGAACAAGTCAAAGCCAAGAATCCTGATACCGTGGTTATGGGTGAGCAAATACACGGCTATGCCGGTTATGGTGTTTTACGTCACTTTAAAGAGGCAGCTCAAAGAATAAAGCAGGCGCTTCCCAAAACAAAGATAATCTTAGGGGGCTTATGGTATTCAGCTATGCCTGTGCCGACTTTGGAAGAAAATCCCGCCGTGGACTTTGTCGTTATGGGGGAAGAGGAATCTTTCGCGGATTTAATCGAGGCTATAGATAAAAAGAAAGACGTAGCAGGCGTGGGCGGAGTTACCTCGCGTATTGACGGAAAAATTGTCATGGGCCCGCACAGATCACTGATGACTGATTTGGATAAGCTGCCGTTACCGGCCTATGATTTATTCCCCATGGATAAGTACGTCGGCCATACCCATTGGAAGCCATTTGTAGACATGATTACTTCGCGGGGGTGCCCTTCCGCTTGCACCTTCTGCTATGAATGGGATCAGTTTGATCCGCGTTCACCGTCTGATTTTTTAAAGTGGCGCGCCAAGTCTCCGAAAAGAGTTATTGAGGAACTCGAACTTTTACACAAAAAATACGGCGTTAAAGTCGTGGTTATACAGGACGATAATTTTAATGTCGACCCTGCCAGGGTAAAAAGGTTCTGTGAGCTGAAGAAACAGAAAAATATACCGACTAAATGGGTCTCCTTAGGCAGGGCTGTTGATTGGGTAAATTGTGAATCAATTTTGCCCCTGATGAAAGAAACAGGTTTGTTTATGGGTGTATTCGGAATTGAAGTTACGACACAGGAGGAACTAAAAAGAATCGCCAAGGGAACTACTATCGACCAGATTAAGAAAACTATAGAGATATTGCGCAGGAACGATATCGCTATCGTCGCCGATATCATGATCGGGTTTGATTATGACACAGAATCAATAATTAAACAGAGGTTTGAATTTGCCGATCAGGTTGACCCCGATGTTTTATGGATTGGGTATGTAACTCCCGCGCCGAATTCTCCGATGTGGAGGATAGCGTTGAAGAAAAACTGGATTGACCCCAAGAAAGTTGATTTTAGCACCTGGGATTTCTTACACCCGGTTATCCCTACGGACCATCTTTCTATTGAGGAACTGGGGTATTTGGGTGCCTGGTGTATGCGCGAGTTTTATTCTAAGCCCGGAAGGATAAACCGGATTATGGAGAGCAATTTTGATATACTCGCCAAATTATGTTTCCAGGATGTTATGGCAGGCGTGGGTAAGTGGGAAGCAGGAGCAACCAAAGGCGAAGTCCATGTATAGGGACTGTCCCCGAAGGGGCTGTCCCTAAGATTTTAGGAGGAATACATATGGATACAAAAGATCAAATAAAAGATGTTTTGGTTAAGTTGTTAAAAGTAAAGCCTGAGGAGTTAAAAGACGATGCCAAGCTTTGCGACAGCATAGGAGTTGATTCTACAGAGATGGTGGAGGCGCTTATTGCTTTAGAGAAGGCCTTTAACACAAAATTAAGCTCCAATGAAATAGGCAAGCTTTCAACTATTAATGAGATTGAAAAAATTATACAATCAAAGATTAGTAAATGATATCGTGTTATGAAAATAATCGACCTGAGTTTACCTATTGACGAGAAAGCGTTTGAGGTGCATCGCGTTGATATAGAACGCACTAGCCATAAAGCAGGTGTTGATAAATTTAACCGGGTTATTATGGGCAAGACCCTTTTGGGCAGGATTAAATATGCTTTAGGTATGCGTATCGTAAAAAAAGAAGACTTGCCAGATGAAGAGTTTCTTTCCCTTGAGATTGTGCATGCCCCGGTGCATGTCGGTACTCATCTTGATTATTCCTTCCACT
>Ga0210049_1002644_pt1 | contig 16658 bp, 17 predicted proteins | sample CryGeyCG2014_300_2_FD_183964 | JGI IMG/M metagenome (GOLD analysis project Ga0210049, IMG submission 183964) | Groundwater microbial communities from aquifer - Crystal Geyser CG06_land_8/20/14_3.00 (SPAdes) (version 2) | ecosystem: Environmental > Aquatic > Deep subsurface > Groundwater | place... | reverse complement strand
TAAAGAAATGGGCGACGCTTTTGAGGCGCTCGTAGCTTTGGGTTACAGGCAAAGCGACGTGAGAAGGGTTTTAAATGAGTTGCCAAAAGACATGAAGAGCGCGGAAGCCAAAGTAAAGGAAGTATTGAAAAGATTAGGCCGGCGATAAAAAAGTGGGCGAGGGGAGAGTCGCCACGGGATGAACCCGTGGCGCCCCGAGTTTATCTCGGGGCGAACTCTTTTTGTGGGCATGGTGGGACTCGAACCCACACGGTCTTGCGACCATAGGTTTTTGAGACCTACGCGTATACCAGTTCCGCCACATGCCCATTTAATCCTCGCTTGCTCGGATTAAATTATCATTGATATTGCCATAAATTTGCCTTATAGTAAAGGTATATTAAACGTATGGCGAGAATTATTAGCATTGTTAATGCCAAAGGAGGTGTTGGGAAAAGCACCACGGCGATAAATCTCGGCGCCTATCTTACGGCGCTCGGCAAATATGTTTTATTGGTTGATTTAGACCCCCAAGCAAATGCCACAGTTGGATTTGGTATTGATTGGCGAAAACTTGATAAACATCTTTATCATTCTCTGGCGGATTTTATTGAGCCGGAAGCGGTCATTAAAAGAACCGGTCTTTTTGGCTATGATATTCTTCCATCCGCTCCGGCATTGGCCGGCGCCACCATTGAGTTGGTAAATATTGAACGTCGGGAATGGCGGCTTTATGATTTGTTAAGGAAAATCAGGACGAATTATGATTATATAATTGTTGATTCGCCGCCGTCTCTCGGCATGCTGACTTTAAATGGTCTGGTAGCGTCTGAAGAGGTGATTATCCCGGTTCAATGCGAATACTATGCCTTGGAAGGTTTAGGCCAGCTTCTTGAAACAATTAATTTAATACGTGATAATTTAGGACGGGATTTAAAAATAAAAGGAGCGCTTTTAACAATGTACGACCGGCGGCAGAAGTTAAGCCGGGAAGTGGCCAAAGAGGTTCGTCGTAATTTTCCGGGATATGTTTTTTCAGCGGTTATCCCGAGGTCGGTGTCGCTGGCTGAAGCCCCGAGTTTTGGAAAAACTATATTACAGCACGCTCCCTTTTCATCGGGCGGCCACGCTTACAGGGAATTGGCTCAAGAAATAATTAATTTAGATAAAATAATATGAAATTTTCAGGCTTAGGCCGGGGTTTGGAATCATTAATTCCAAAATCTATGTCGTCAAATCAGCGGCAAAACGCAACGAGTCCAAGCGATGAAAAACTTCGGCAGAAAGAAAGTGTTTTTTTAATTGAAGTTGATAAAATAAGAGAAAATCCTCTCCAGCCGCGCCGCGATTTTAATGAAGCAGAGTTAAAATCTTTGGCTGACTCTATCCGCGAGCATGGCATTTTACAGCCGCTTATTGTAACAAAAATTGAGGAAGAAATTCCTTCGGGTATAAAAGTTTCCTATGAATTAGTTGCCGGCGAGCGAAGGTTTAAGGCGGCGGAAATGTCCGGATTAAATTTTGTGCCGGCTATAATCAGGCAAAAAACCGAAGATAAAGAAAAATTGGAGTTGGCTTTAGTTGAAAATATTCAGCGCGCCGACTTAAATGCAATTGAAAAAGCCCGGGGCTATGAACGTCTCACTAAGGAATTTGGTTTGACGCAAAAGCAAATTGCTGAAAAAGTGGGACAGTCGCGGGAGTTAATAGCCAATACCGTTCGTCTCCTGCAGTTGCCGATTGAGATTCAAAAAGCGATTGAGTCGAGAAGAGTTTCCGAAGGTCACGGCCGGGCGATTTTAACTCTTAGCGGTGACAATCAGAGATTAGCTTTGTTTAATGAAATACTAACAAAAAATTTGTCGGTTAGGGCGGTAGAAACTTTAGGACGGCAAATCAAAGGCGTTTCAAAAAGAATAAAAGAAAACACTGTTGACCCGGAAACAAAAGTTTTGGAATCCCGTTTGGAAGATTTTTTGGGAACGCGAGTTAAACTTGCCAAATCGGGCAGTCGCGGCAGAATTTTAATTGAATTTTATTCTTTGGAAGAACTTAATGCGATTTTAGATAAAATTCTTAAATCTTGACGAGTTATTAATTTATTAATAATTTGCTACGATAAAAACATAAATTAGAACAATAAAGTCGCAATAACGTAAAAACTGACGATCGTCTGAAAGTGCGTTGATGAATTTTATTCTTCGGAAGAACTCAACGCGATTTTAGACAAAATTCTCAAGTCTTGACTTTTTAAGGAATACGGGCTACGATTATATTCCAAAAGGCAGGAATTGTTTCTTTAATAATTTAATAAAAATAACAAACGGAGGTGTGAAATGAATAAACCAATAGCATTGAGACGTTCTGAGGCAAGGCTTCCTGAGAGAACAAAACATGAGGTGATAATCAGATTTCCCCGCGCCCAAAAGCAAATCATTCTTGAGCTTTTAAGAAGCTCCTTCTCTGAAGTCAAAATTGTCCAGAATAAAACAGGCCAATATTTATTGGCCCACTGTTTCTTTCAGGGAGACCTGAAGAGGTTAGACCAAGAACTCAAGGCGCTTCAGAGCAAAGCCGTGGTTGTCTGCGGGGAAAAAAGCGAAGAAGGAATACTGGAATTTTTCATAGAGATTAGCGAGATAGTCCGGCCTCAGCCATTATTGGGCGAAGTGAAAAAACCATCGCAAAAATTCAGCCCATTGATTATGCTTCTCTTAGCGGCAATTTTCATCGGAGGAGGTTTGTGGGGAGGCCCAAAGCTCCTTAGCCTTATTGAGTCAAGGATGGAAACAAGACAAATGACTGTCCATTCCATCAATCCCTGGACTAAAGCGCTTAGTCCTTCCTGGAATAAATTCGTAATACCTCAACATCAGGAAGGTTGGCTTGTTTTCCAGAGAGAATTCAGGCTGAGCGACAAGTTAATGCTGGAACTCTTCAAAAACATCAAGGATGTGGGGCAGTATGGACACGGTCAACTCTACAATGACCTGACAATTTATCCAGAAGTTATGAGTCGAGCTGTGGGACTGCTTGTCCTGCAAAATGTTAGAAATTTTGAGGATTTTTCCAGATTGACGGAAGAGATACGACTAAAATATCTTTACAGCCGAGCTTTTCCCGATGAAGAAAAAGAATATGTTAATGCGCTTAGCCCTCAACAGGAAAATGGGATCATTCTCAGTTTCTACGAGGACGTATTGTTGAAAAATCAGGATTTCACCAAAATGCTGATTAGGGAAATCAGAAAAGGAGCCTACGGATAAATAAATGCGAGAGAGCCCCTTATTGATGTCGTCAATGAGGGGCTTATTAGTGTCTATTGGGCTTTGGCTTTAATCTTTACCTTTTTTCCTCTTTCTTTTTTGGTCTTAACTCTTGAAACGAAGTTTTTTGTTTTTTTCTTTTAATAAACTTTTTATTTTATTTTTGGCAAAACTGGTTTTCACAAAATTTAGCCAGTCCACAGAAGGTTTTTTGCCTTTTTGAGTCAGAATTTCAATCAAGTCGCCGGATTTTAATTTGGTGTCAAGGGCGGCGATTTTTCCATTTATTTTAGCGCCGGCGCATTCATTGCCAATAGTGGTATGAATTTGATAAGCAAAATCAACGGGGGTAGCGCTTTCCGGCAGATCAATCACGTCTCCTTGAGGGGTCAAAGCAAAAATTCGGTCCTTGAAAAAATCAATTTTAAGTGATTCAAGAAACTCATCAGAGCCCCTGACTACTTTTTGCCATTCTCTTAATTGTTCAATCCAGGCAATTTCTTTGGCGTCTATTTTGGGGTAGCGATTTTTATCCTTGCAATTTCTTTCTTTGTAAGCCCAGTGGGCAGCGACCCCATTTTCGGCTTGGGCATGCATTTCCGGAGTTCGGATTTGGATTTCAGTTATTTTTCCTTCCGGCCCAAAAACCGAAGTGTGCAAACTTTGGTAGCCATTGGGTTTGGGCATGGCAATATAGTCCTTGATGAGCCCCGGCATTGGTTTCCAAACCTGATGAATAGCGCCAAGTGCGAGATAGCAGTCATTAATGTCTTTTACAATAATACGAGCGGCAACCAAATCATGGATTTCGTTAAAATTCATCTGATAACGCAGCAGTTTTTGGTATAAACTATAAAAATGTTTGGTTCGGGTATTAATTTCCAAAGGAACGACTTTTTCTTTTTTTAGAAGTTCGCGAAGAATCGGTTCAAGCTTCTTGATACAATTTTTGCGCATTTCATATATTTCCGCCACTTCATTTTCCAAACGCTTGTATTCTTCCGGATAAAGATATTTAAAAGCCATATCTTCCAGCTGGCCTTTCAATTCGCCCATACCCAACCGATGAGCGATTGGCGCATAAATTTCCAATGTTTCTAAAGCAATCCTTTTTTGATCTTTTTCGGGTAAAGCATCAAGCGTCTGCATATTATGGTAGCGATCAGCCAGTTTTATCAGAACAGTTCTGACATCTTTAGCCGTTACCAGAAATAGTTTTATTAGATTTTCTGTTTTTTTAGAGCTACTCATCAATTTCTTCAAGTTTGTTTTTCTTTGGGTTTTCCCAAGTGGCATAATCGCATTTTGGCCAGTTGGAGCAACCCCAAAAGGCGCGGCCCTTTTTGGTGCGTCTTTTAACAATCTGGCCGGTGTCACATTTATGACAATGGCCCAAATCTTCCTTGTCCTCCGCAGCTTCAGCGGAGGAGGAAGGTTTTTCCAATGATGCGGTATATTTACATTTCGGAAAGCCGCTGCAGGCGTAAAATTTACCATAACGACTCATCCTTATTACCAAATCTTTACCGCATTCTGGGCATTTTAATTCGGTCTTTTCAACGGCAATTTTTTCTTTAGAAAGCTCTAGTGATTTTTTATCAAGATTTTCTTTAAACGGCTCCCAAAATTCTTTTATCACCGGCTGCCATTCTTTTTTTCCTTCGGCTATTTTATCCAAATCTTCCTCCATGCGGGCGGTGAATTTTATGTCAACAACTTCAGGAAAATGTTTAACTAAAACATCGCTGACCAAAATACCGATGTCAGTCGGGTTTAACCTTTTTTGGTCGTCTTTTATGACATAACGGCGCGTTTGGATTGTCGCCATAGTCGGCGCGTAAGTTGAGGGCCGGCCAATGCCGTATTCTTCCAAGGCCTTGATCAAACTGGCTTCGTTGTAATGCGGCGGCGGTTCGGTAAAGTGCTGCGCCGGCGTTAATTCTTTTAGCTCTAAATCTTCTTTTTCCTTAAGTGCTGGCAAAGAAGCCTCGGCTAATTTTTGGGGGTAAACTTTAAGGAAGCCGTCAAATCTAAGTACATTACCGTTGGCTCTGAAAGTATAATTATTGCCGGGTTTTTTAGCCAAGATATCAACGCCTGTGGCTTCAAAAACCGCGTTGGACATTTGACTGGCGATAAACCTTCTCCAAATTAAATCATAAAGCTTATATTGCTGCGGCATTAGTCTTTCTTTAAGCGTTTCAGGATTCTTATCCGGCGCCGTTGGTCTTATGGCTTCATGGGCTTCCTGCGCCGTTTTTGATTTTGTTTTGTAAATTCTTGGGGTCGCCGTCAAATAGTCATTGCCGAAATCTTTTTTGATTTTTTCAGAAGCCGCCGAGATGGAATCTTTTGACAGATTGAGTGAATCGGTTCGCATATAGGTGATTAATCCGATCTCATAAAGCTGTTGGGCCAAAAGCATTGTCTGTTTGGCGCCAAAACCAAACCATGCCCAAGCGGTCTGCTGAAGTGTTGAAGTGGTAAATGGCGGAAGCGGCTGGCGCTTTGCCTCTTTTTTTTCTATTTTAAAAACCTGCCAAGCGGCACCATTAAGGCCGGAAACAATTTTATTTGCCGCTTCTTTGGTTTTTATAGAAAACTTTTCAAGCTTTTTTTCTTCAATCTTTGTAAGCCGCGCTTCAAACTCGTTTGTGATTTGCTTTCCTTCGGGAGATCTCCCGTTGGGAGACAATCTTGCAGAAATTGTCCAATACTCCTCCGGTTTGAAATTTGAAATTTCTCTTTCACGTTCCACCACAAGGCGGACGGCAACCGATTGCACCCGGCCGGCCGAAAGGCCTTTAGCAACCTTTTTCCATAAAAATGGGGAAAGTTTGTAGCCCACCAAGCGATCCAAAATCCGCCGCGCTTGTTGGGCGTCAACTAATTTCATATTAATCCCGCGCGGATTTTTTAACGCTTCTTTAATGGCATTTTCAGTAATTTCGTGAAAAACAATACGCTCAAATTTTAGGTTTTGTTTCGGATTTCGGATTTCGTGCTTCGGATTTCCCAAGCTTAAAGCTTGGGTCAAGTGCCATGCGATAGCTTCGCCTTCCCGGTCTTCATCGGTTGCCAGAATCACTTCAGTTGTTTTTTTTGCTTCCAATTTAAGTTCCGCCATTCTTTTTTTGGCCTTGGGCAGAATTACATATTTTGGTTCAAAATCATGTTCAATATCAACACCCAGTGATTTTTCCGGCAAATCGCGCACATGGCCATACGAAGATTCAATTTTAAATTCCTTCCCCAAAAACTTTGAGATGGTTTTTGCTTTTGTCGGGGATTCAACAATTATTAATTTCATTTTAATTAAATTTGACAAATTTACTGCCGCCAATGTTTTTTATTATACCTTTAATCTCTAATATGGAAATAATTGACAAAACTTTACAGGCGGCCATTTTAGACGTCTTGCAAATCTTATCAATATGAATCGGTTCTTTTTCAACGATGTTTAAAATTATTTTTTCTTCTTCTGTTAAGTTTTTTTCTTCTTTTAATCCTTTTTCAGTTTTTAGATCCGTGAGATTTAATTCCTCTAAAATGTCGTCAACAGTAGTCACCATTTTGGCGCCGCTTTTTATCAAGCTGTTCGTACCTGAAGAATTCTTTGAAAAAACTGAGCCGGGAACGGCAAAAACTTCCCGATTCTGTTCTAATGCGGCGCGAGCCGTGATTAAAGCGCCTGATTTCTCCGGCGCTTCAACAACTAAAACGCCCCGGGAAAGCCCGGCGATAATCCGGTTTCGTTCGGGAAAAAACCAGGTCTCGGACTTAGTACCCGGCGCGTATTCGCTTATAACCGCGCCGCCGGAAGATACTATTTTTTTAACTAAATTTAAATTTTCGGAAGGGTAGATGGAATTATCGTCTATGGCAGAGCCCATAACGGCAGTGGTCTGTCCCTTTCCTTTCAAGGCCCCCAAATGGGCCTGCGTATCAATACCCAAAGCCAAGCCGCTTATGACGTTAAATCCCAGTTCAGCGAGTTCTTTGGCGATTTTGAAGGCCAAGATTTTACCGTATTCAGACGCTGCCCTTGTTCCGACAATGGCAAAATTTAAACTATGGTCTTTTGACAAATTGCCCCGAACATAAAGTTGTTTTGGGGCATTGTGAATTTCCTTTAAAACATCCGGATAATCCCGTGAAGATTTTTTTACGATCGTGACTTTGTCTGGTGCGTTTTTCATGTGATACGATGTTAAACATAACAAAAATTTGCTTTTCCATCAATTTTAGAATATATATTGTATCAATGATTGCTTGCAGAAGAAACTTAAATAAGGCAATGGATGTTTTAATATAAAATGCCGAAAACGATACTAGTCACAGGTTGCGCCGGGTTTATTGGCGGCAATTTTGTCGAAAAATTCAAAAATAAATTTCCGGAGACGACAATCGTCGGCATCGACGATTTTTCCACCGGTCGCCGCGACGCGTTTGATCCCAGAGAAATATCCTTTTATGAGGGGTCGATTTTGGACAGGGAATTATTGAAAGATATTTTTATCCGGCGCAAGCCGGAATACGTATTCCATTTTGCCGCTCTGCCAAGGGTGTCTTTTTCTGTTGAAAATCCCCACCGTACGAATAATGTCAATGTCGGCGGGACGATCGCGCTTTTGGAAGAGTCGAAAAATCACGGAGTGAAAAGGTTTATTTATTCTTCCTCGTCTTCGATATACGGGAAAGCCGAGTCATTGCCAGTGAGGGAAAGCTATCATCAGCCGAATCCGCTGTCTCCCTACGCGCTTCAAAAGTACATCGGAGAAAAATACTGCAAGATGTTCAGCAGTTTATTCGGCTTAGATACCATTTCCCTGCGATATTTTAATGTTTTCGGGCCGAAGCAGTATGGCAATTCGCCATACTCCACCGCAATTTCGGCCTGGTTGGAATCGCTTTATTTTCCCGAAAATAAAAAAGGTTTTCTTGAAGGAGACGGAACCCAATCCCGCGATTTTTGTTTTGTTGACAACGTTATTAATGCCAATATCGGGGCGATGCAATCGGACAGAAAATTTAGCGGGGAAGAATTTAATATTGCCCATAACGAACGGACTTCCCTTAACGATGTGATAGAAAAAATAGAAAGCTTGACCGGCAAGAAACTTGAGCTTGAAAAACGGCCGCCGAGAGTGGGCGATGTTCCCCACACCCATGCCGATATTTCAAAGGCCAAGGCGCACTTCGGCTATGAGCCGCAAGTAAAATTTGACGAAGGTCTGAAAAAAACCGTCGAATGGTTCAAAACCCGTGAAATATAAGCTTCGTTGAATTTTTAACCTTCTCGACGCAGGCCATTCTTTTATAGAATTTCTTTTACAGCTTTTTTTATTGTTTGGTTCAAAGTCTTCAGTTCGGTCTGGGTGAATTTTTTTAAAATAATCTTGTTGGCTAGAGTGTGCTTTTTTAAAGCAGGCCGGATGCCTATTCTCAAGCGCCAGAAATCTTTGGTTTTCAGCGCTTTAATGATTGACGCGACGCCTTTGTGGCCCGCCGACGAGCGGCCGAAAGAAAATTTGAAATTGCCCCATAAAACATCGATATCGTCATGGACGATTAGGATATTCTCCGGTTTTATTTTATAAAATTTAGACAAAACCGAAACCGCTTCGCCGGATTTATTCATGAAAGTTTGCGGCTTGGCAAGAAAAATTTTAAATTTTAAATTTTCAATTTTAAATTCTGAAATTTCCGTTTTCAGCTTTTTATCATGCGTAAATTCAACTGCATTGAATTTTTCGGCAATCTCGTCAATGAACAAGAAACCCGTATTGTGGCGGGTATTTTCAAGCTCCTTTCCCGGGTTGCCCAAACCGATAATTAATTTGGGGTTGATTTTATCCATTTTTTAATGTAAGATAGCACAAAACATGAATTTCTTAAAGTCGTTTTTTAAATTTTCATGGGATATCATAAAAGTGGCGGTTATAGCCCTGGTTTTAGCAGGGTTGGTTCGCTATTTTTTGGTTCAGCCGTTTTTTGTTGAGGGGGCATCCATGGAACCCAATTTTGAGAATGGCGAGTATTTGCTGATTGATGAATTAAGCTATTATTTCAGATCTATTGAGCGAGGCGAAGTCATTGTGTTTCATTATCCTATTGACACCTCCAAGTATTACATAAAAAGAGTAGTCGGTCTTCCGGAAGAAACCGTGGAAATTAAAAATAGCCAAGTCACTATTTATAATGACGGACATCCTAATGGCTTTGCTCTTAATGAAAGTTATTTGCCAAAAAGTTTGATCACCGATGGTCAAATCAAGAAAAAATTGGGGAAAAACGAATATTTTGTATTAGGCGACAACCGGTCAGTTTCCTATGATTCGCGGCGTTGGGGCATTCTGCCTAAAAGTGATATCGTCGGCCGAGTTTGGGTCAGGGCGTGGCCGTTTAGTCGCGCTGTTATATTTAGTTATTAATTTTTAAAATGTCACGCACATCAAAAACAAGAACTTTTCAGACGCCTAAGGGGATGAACGACGTTCTTCCAAATGTCCAGAAATATTGGGAAAAATTTTTTAGGATTAGCAAAGAGTTAGCGCTTTATTATGGTTTTGAAATTATTGAAACGCCGGTTTTAGAGTTCGCTGATTTGTTTGAGAAAGGAATTGGGCTTAACACCGATGTGGTGGAGCATGAAATGTACACTTTGAAAACTAAAGGAGGAGATTTCTTGGCCTTACGGCCGGAGCTCACGGCCCCGGTTGTCAGGGCTTATATAGAAAACGGGTTTGCCAATCAGCCTCAGCCGGTTAAGTTTTTCCACTGGGGGCCCGTATTCAGGCACGAAGCGCCTCAAGCCGGCCGCTACAGACAATTTCACCAAGCGGATTTTGATATTATTGGAGAAGTCGATCCGGTTGTTGACGCCCAAGCGATTCAATTGATTTATGGTATCCTGAAAGAAATTGGTTTGAGAGGTCTTTCTATCCATATAAATAGCATTGGTGACAAAACTTGCTGGGGGAAATATCGGGAGGAGCTTAAATTATATTATCGCAATAAAGTCAATCATCTTTGTAAAAATTGCAAAAAAAGATTCAGAGAAAATCCTTTAAAAATACTTGACTGCAAAGAAGAGAAATGCGTCATGCTTAAGGCCTCGGCGCCAAATTCTGTTGATTATCTTGATAAAGCCTGCCATGACCACTTCAAATTGGTTTTAGAATTTTTGGATGAATTGAATATCCCTTATATTTTGGATCCTTATCTTGTCAGGGGGCTTGATTACTATACCCGAACGGTTTTTGAGATTATGCCCGAAGATGCGACTGGTCCCCAAACGACGCTGGCCTCTGGCGGCCGCTATGATTACTTGGTTTCCCAATTGGGCGGCAAGCCGGCGCCGGCCGTGGGAGGATCGATCGGCATCGAACGGGCTGTAAACGAAATGCGGCGCCAGGACGTCAAAGTCAGCGTTATCAAACCCAGGACCCGGGTTTTTCTGGCCCAGATCGGCGACTTGGCGAAGAAAAAAAGCTTGAAGCTTTTTGAAGAATTCAGGAAAAATAACATCTATGTTGCGGAGTCGTTCGGCCGCGATTCCATCAAGGCCCAGTTGAGGGTGGCCGACCGCTTGGGCGCCGATCTAGCGTTGATTATTGGGCAAAGGGAGGCGCTTGACAACACGGTGATTATGCGGGAAATGCATTCCGGAGTGCAGGAAACCATTCCCTTGGAAAAAATCATTAACGAAGCAAAAAAACGCCTTAAAAAAATTCATTCGCACCAGCCGGTTAATAATCAATAAATTTGACTTAAAATCCAAAATAATTTATATATGAAAGACTGCATTTTTTGCAAAATCATAAATAGGGAAATCCCGTCGGAAATCATTTCTGAAGATGAAAGTTTTGTTGTTTTTAAAGATATCAATCCAAAGGCGCCGATTCATCTTTTAATTATCCCAAAAATCCATATCGGAGCGGTTAACACTTTAGAAGTGAAAGATAAAGATATTATCAGCGGTTTAATTTTGAAAGCCAAAGAAATAGCGGGGGAAATGGGCGTCTCAGAAAACGGCTATAGATTAATATTTAATGTCGGTAAAGATGCAGGGATGGAAGTTAGCCATTTACATTTACATCTTTTAGCCGGCAAGATTTTTGATTTTTAAGATTTAATTTTTTAATTTGAAACATGGCGATTGGAGTTAAAAAAAGAGATAATGAATCTATCCAAAGCTTATTACGGCGTTTTTCAAGGCGTGTTCAACAAAGCGGTATTTTGATTAGAACTCGTCGCAGCCGCTTTTATGTCCCGCCATTAACAAAGCGGCAAAAAAAATTAGGCGCCTTAAGGCGGCTTGACGCTCAAAAAGAAAGAGAAAAACTATATAAATTAGGAAAATTAGAACATGAATTTAAAGGATACAATAAACGAAGACATTAAATTGGCGATTAAGGGCGGTTTAAATGACAAGGTCTCGGCTTTGCGTTTTTTAAATAGTATCATAAAAAACAAGGAACTGGAAAAAAGAAATCGCCTTTCAAAAGAAGGACGGCCATTAGCCGAGCTTGAAAAATTGTCAAAGCTCACTAATGAAGAGATTGTTAACGTGATTTTGGGCGAGATTAAAAAAAGAAAAGAATCTATTACGCAATACGAAAAAGGCGGCCGGGAAGATTTGATAAAAAAAGAGGCTACAGAGCTTGAAATTTTGAAAAAATACGTTCCCAAGGAAATGCCGGAAGAAGAATTAAGGCCTATTGTAAAGAAAAAAATTGCCGAAATTAGTGGAGCAACCATGAAAGATTTTGGCAAAATTATGGGTTCTGTGATGGCAGAAGTTAAAGGGCGCGCCGGCGGGGAGTTGGTTAAAAAAATAATTGAAGAAGAAATAGGAAAATGAAACATGAGATATTGGTTTACAATAAAACCCGGAAAAGGGTGTCTGAGAAATTTATAAAAATTGTAATTCTAAGAACTTTAACTCTTTTAAAACCAAAACAGCCAGTTGAGCTGGCTGTTTTGGTTGTTGATAAAGAGGAAATTAAAAGGTTAAATAAAATTTGGCGGAAAGTAAACAAAACACCCGATGAGTTATCTTTTGGCTTAAATAGTCGCCAAATGGTGAAGTTTGTCAAAGGCCTTCATGGTATGTTAAGCTTGGGGGAAATAATAATCAATGCTGAAAAAATTTCTGATAAAAATTATTTGTCAAAGATTTTAGTTCATAGCTTGCTGCATTTATTAGGACATAGTCATGGGCAGATGAAAGGTCTGGAAAACAAAATTTTAAAAAGTTTAGAAATTAGAAATTAGAAATTAGAAATTTTTTAATCATGCCGCGGGAAGACATTATCATCGGTTTAGATATCGGCACTACCTCTATTCAAGCGGTGGTTGCTTCAAAGAAAAAGATGCAAGAAGCACCCCAGATTATTGGTTGGGGAGAGGCGAATTCACGAGGTGTTCGGAAAGGAGTGGTGGTTGACATTGAAGAAGCGGCTTCCGCTATCCGTGAGGCCTTCCGAAAGGCCATTAACCATGCCGGCATTAAATATAACGAGGCAGTGGTGGGCATTGGCGGCAGCAATATTTTTGTAAGGCCCTCAAAAGGCGTGGTTATTGTTTCTCGTGCCGATCGGGAAATTTCGAAAGAGGACATCCAAAGGGCTCTTCTTCAAGCTGAAGCTGTTCCAGCAAGTCCCAATCGGGAGATTTTACACAATTTGGCCAGGGAATGGACTGTTGACGGCGAACATGGCATTAAGGATCCCTTAGGCATGACCGGCGTTAAATTAGAAGTTGACACCTTGGCAATAGAATGCGGAGCATCAGCCTTGAAAAACCTTCGCAAGGCCGTAAGTTTGGCCGGCGTTAAGGTTAAGGAATTGGTTTTGGCGCCTTTGGCCGTCAGTTACGCCGTATTAAGTTCCCGCCAAAAAGAATTGGGGACGTTGGTTTTAGATATTGGCGGCAGTACCACCGGCCTGGTTATTTTTGAAGAAGGCGACATCTTTCACGCGGCAATTTTGGGCATTGGTTCCTCGCACGTCACCCACGACTTGGTTTACGGCCTTCAGGTTGACGTTGACACGGCTGAAAAAATTAAAAGAATTCACGGTTCGGCTTTAATCGAGAGTACCAGCTCGCGGGATATGGTTGACCTGAAAAAATTGGGCGGCGAAAGTTCAATTCAAAGAAGGGAGATAGCGACCATTTGCGAAGCGCGCTTTTCTGAAATTTTTGAAATGGTCCAAAAAGAACTAAAAAGGGTGGGAAAAGCATCAATGCTTCCCGGCGGCGTGGTTTTAACGGGCGGCGGTAGCAGGATTCCTCGCTTGGATAAATTAGCAAAAAAAGAGCTAAGCTTGCCAATAAGCCGCGGCGTAGCCCAAAAAATTTTGGGGCCGGAAGAGATTACACAGGATCCGGTTTTCGCCACGGCCTTGGGACTTGTGATCTGGGGTTTTGACGAAACTTTCAATCGTGTTATCATTGACAGTTCTAACAGCTCCGGTTTTATCGGCTGGCTCAAAAATTTTATTCCTTAATTTTATTTTTGAGATTTAAATTTTTAATTTGAAACATGGCTCAAGTTAAACCCGATGTGGAAACATTTGCGAGAATAAAAGTTGTTGGCGTTGGCGGCGGCGGCAGCAATGCTGTCACCAGAATGTTCAACGCTCAGATTAAAGGCGTTGATTTCATTGCCATTAATACCGATGCTCAAGATCTTCATCACACTAAGGCCCAAATCAAAATTCATATCGGGAAAAATTTGACCCGGGGGCTTGGCGCCGGCATGAATCCGGATATCGGCCGCCAGGCCGCAGAGGAAAATCGTGATGAAATCCAAGATACTTTAAAAGGCGCTGATTTGATTTTTATAACTTGCGGCATGGGTGGAGGCACTGGTACCGGCGCCTCTCCAATTGTTGCTGATGCGGCCCATGATGTTGGCGCCTTGGTTGTTGCCGTTGTCACCAAACCTTTCTCTTTTGAAGGTAAAAAGCGATTAGCCATTGCCGAAGAAGGACTTTTATCGCTTCGCGACCGCGTTGATACTTTAATTACTATTCCCAATGATAAAGTTTTGAATTTAGTTGATAAAAATACTTCTATAATTGAGGCCTTTGATATTATTGATGATATTTTAAGACAAGGGGTCCAAGGCATTGCCGATTTAATCACTTATCCCGGTATTGTCAATGTTGATTTTGCCGATATTAGGACGATCATGGCCTCTGCCGGGCCAGCCCTAATGGGAATCGGAAAAGCGGCTGGCGAAAATCGTGCCATTAATGCCGCCAAGGCGGCTATAAGTTCGCCGCTTTTGGATGTTTCGATTGATGGAGCAAATGGCGTTTTGTTTAACGTTTCAGGGGGGATTGATCTCGGCATGACCGATGTTAATGAAGCGGCTAGAGTTATCACCGAATCAATTGATTCCGAAGCCAAGGTTATTTTTGGGGCAACTCATGACAACCGACTTAAAAAAGGCGAGGTGAGAGTAACAGTGATTGCTACTGGTTTTGGGGCTGGCAAATACAATAATGGCAGTCCGGCCGCTATTCTCGCCGCAGATGTCAAAAAACCGGTTGTGAATGTTAAAATAATTGATGAAGAAGAGGAATGGGACATGCCGGCATTCCTAAGAAGAAAAAAAGATACGGATGACAAAAAGTAAAATTTTCTTGCTTCTTTTGCTAAGTTTTATCGGAGGCGTGTTTTTATGTTCAATATATTCCGCCCCCGCCAACGGCGGGGGCGGGATTTTTGTTATTGGCATTTTCATTAGTGGCATTATAATTACGCTTTTTGCATTAATCCAAAAAAATAAAAACAAGTTGCTTTTGGGAATCTGCGTTCTGTTTTTAGCTTTGGGTTTTTGGCGCAGCTTTGAAGTTTTCAGTTATCGCGGCAAATCGGTAGAGCAGACAGGCGAAAAAATAATTTTTTCTGGAAAAATTATTGAGGAACCGGATCGGCGATCGAATTTTTCCCAGTATATCTTGGAAAGCGAAACGCTCGGTCGCGTTCTTATAAAAACCAATCTTTACCCGGAGTATTTTTACGGTGACATATTAAAATTAAAAGGGAAAACTGAAACGCCGGTCCGCCAGTTGGCGGACTCGGGATTTGATTATCAAAACTATTTAGCAAAAGACAATATTTTTATCGTTAGTAAATACCCCGTGATTACTTTGGTTGAACGGCCGGCCAACAAAGATTTCTATGGCCATCTTTTAGGTATTAAAAAATCTTTTATAAACACTGTTAACAAAATTATTTTTGAACCCCAGGCCTCTTTTTTAGCCGCTCTTTTAGTCGGAGCCAAGCGGACGCTTCCTCCCGATTTGGTTGACGCTTTTAACAGAACCGGCACCAGCCACATTGTGGCTATTTCTGGCTACAACATTTCTATTGTAAGCATCATGCTTTTTAATTTTTTAGGTTATATGCTTTTGCCGCGGCGGCTGATTTTCTGGCTCGTCGGCATTGGTTTAATAATGTTTACTTTAATTGCCGGAGCCGGCGCTTCGGTGGTACGGGCGGCTATTATGGGCGGACTGCTGATCTTAGCCAGGCGTGAAGGTAGAAATTACCGAATAACCAACGCTATTATTTTTGCCGGCGCCGCGATGTTGTTTTTTAACCCCTATTTGTTGCGCTATGACGCCAGCTTCCAGCTTTCTTTTTTGGCCACCTTGGGCCTGGTTTATTTAGCGCCCCATTTTAATAAATGGTTTTCTCGTTTGCCGAATTTTTTATCTTTCCGCACTAACTTAGCAGCCACTTTATCGGCTCAAGTTATGACGCTACCGGTTATTCTCTTTGGGTTTGGCCGCTTTTCTTTAATTGCCATTTTAGCCAATGTTTTAATCTTGCCCGTTATTCCTTTAACTATGCTTTTTGGTTTTTTGGCCGGCCTTATAGGTTTTATATCTTTAAAAATTGCCGCGATTTTTATTCTTCCGGCTTGGTTTATGCTCTCCTATCAGATTTGGGTTGTTAAAATATTAAGTCTTTTACCGTTTGCTTCAATCTCACTATGAAAGATAAATTATCCCCCTATGGGGGACCAGCCATAGGCTGGAAAATTTTAATCGGGCTTCTAATAGTCGCTTTAGTTGTTTGGTTTTTAGTTTTGAACCAAAGACCCGGACGTATTTTAGAAACGGATTTTTTAGATGTCGGTCAAGGTGACGCTATTTTAATTAAAACTCCCAAAGGCCAAACCGTTCTCATTGACGGCGGGCCGGATAATAAAGTTTTAGAAAAATTAGGCAAATATCTTCAACCGCTGCAAAAAAGAATTGACTTAATTATTTTAACCCATCCCCATGCCGACCATGTTAGCGGTCTCATTGAAGTTTTAAGAAGATACAGCGTCGGCTTAGTAATTTTAAACGGCGTTTATTTAAAAACCGATAATTATGATCAGTTTCT
>Ga0210049_1002642_pt1 | contig 16675 bp, 15 predicted proteins | sample CryGeyCG2014_300_2_FD_183964 | JGI IMG/M metagenome (GOLD analysis project Ga0210049, IMG submission 183964) | Groundwater microbial communities from aquifer - Crystal Geyser CG06_land_8/20/14_3.00 (SPAdes) (version 2) | ecosystem: Environmental > Aquatic > Deep subsurface > Groundwater | place... | reverse complement strand
TGTGCTATCGTTAGTTCAGATATCCCTCAAAAAATTCCTCTCATATCCATACCAGTGCATGTTGGTCACAACATGGCAAAAGAGGTTTGTTGGTGCCTTGCCATGGTAAAGCCGCTGGTTCATTCGACAGGCTGTAAGAGAATGCAATATTTTCTCTGAGAATTTTTAATTTTTTAATTCAAATAGAATTTTCATTTTATTCAATGTTCTCTACAACCGAAAAGTATATATATTGTATATACTATATAGGATATGAAAAAAGGTGATACTGATGAGAAAAGTTGATTTTGTAAATAAAACTATCTTAAAAGTAGAGAATATAGAAGGTTTTGTAGTAAGAAAGGTTACTAAATTTGGTAATGGAGCAAAGGTTGATTGTCCTAAGGAATATCTTGGTAGAACAGTTTATTTAGTGATATGTAAAAAAACAAAGGGGGCGAGATAAAATGATAAAATTCAAAGAAGGTTTAGATAGAAATCAAGAACTTTTAATGCCATCAAAAATAAATGATTATCTCAGCGATGGTCATCTTGCAAAATTAGTTTGTGATATCTGCAACAGACTTGATTTTCGTAGGATTAGAGCGAAATATAGTGCTATTGGTCAACATGCTTATGACCCACAAATGATGACTGCTCTGCTATTTTATGGTTATGCAATAGGTATTCGTTCTTCTAGAAAAATATCGAAGGGGTGTGAAGAAAGATTTGATTTTGTATATATCTCACAGAATCTTAAACCCAGCCATGATAGAATCTCTGATTTCAGAAAAGACAATCTTGAGGAGTTAAAATATTTCTTCAAAGAAATATTACATATCGGTGCAAATCTCGGCCTTGTTAAACTGGGTAATATCCGGGTTAGTATAGATGGTACAAAAATCAGAGCGAATGCATCACCAAAACTATCAAAGGATGAAGAAGGACTTGAAAAATTATTAGAGAAAGTACAAGAAGAGATTGAGACTATCTTTGAAGAAGCAGAAAAAATTGATGAAATAGAAGATGGAAAATATGGGAAGGAAAACAGAGGTGATGAACTCCCTAAGAGACTTAGATCAAAAAAATCAAGAGAGAAAGCAATAAAGGATGCTTTAGACGAACTTAAAAAACAAAAGGAACTGATGAAAAAACAAATCAGAGAAGAGAAAGGGCGTGAGCCAACTAAAACTGAGCTTGAAAAGGTTGAGAAAATGAAAATTAATGTTACAGACCATGATGCAAAGTTTATGAAAGAAAGACAGGGCGTGATTAAACCGAACTATAATCCTCAGATTGCTGTTGATGAAAAAGAACAATTCATTGTAGCGAATGATGTTACAATGGAATGTAATGATCAACATCAACTTGTACCAATGACACAAAAAACTAAGGATAATATTTTAGGTGAATCACCAAGGCAAGTTAAAGTTGATAATGGATATTATCCACAACTGGAAGAAGCAGTAGGATTATTTCCTGAAACGGATTTTTATGTTGATGATAAAAACAGGCGAAAAGAAAAAATTCTGGATATGGAAAGGATTAAGGAAACATATAATGAGATACAGTATAAGAATCTGAAAAAAATGTTGAGTGAAAAAGGTGTTATGGAATATAAAAAAAGAATGCATACTGTTGAACCACCGTTTGGAGATATGAAATTCAATTTAGGGTATCATCATTTTCTTTTACGTGGGATAAAACGGGTTAAAGGTGAGTTTAATCTGATGTGTATAGGGCATAATTTGAAGAAAATTATGAATTGTCTTGCAAGATCAGGTAAGGACATAAAAATATGTATGGGGGATATTGGAAAAATAACAGGAATTGAGAGGAATTGTCTACTTAGGGGGGGCATAAAAATAGGGTATTAACTATTTTTTTTTAATCGTAAATCTTGAGTTGTAGTAGATCTTTACTTTTTCTCTGTATTATTCTACTATGCTCTGTTTAAAAAATTTAATTTTATTACAGCCTGTCGAGCCGTCTTCTTATCGACAGCTCCATCTTTTTCAAAAAATCTTCCCTGTTTTTATCCTTCATGTTGGGGAAGGAGGAAATCTTCCTGTAATCCATATTGATGTGTTTGAGGGCAGAGGTATAAATGGTGAAAAACTTGTAGGAGAATGGCGGGGTCAAGCTAAAATTTCATAGAGGTTCTTATTTGTGCGCAAAATAACAAACCAGTTCATCGTTCATTCTGTCTATTCTAACAAAACCAAAACGCTCGAACTGAACAACGCTCCCAATTTCTTTTTTTACCCTTTCTTCTGCTATTCCCTCTTTTACACTTCCGTCTGGGAAGAAGACCTTTGTTTTTATGCCTTTTGAAACCCAGTGAATGATTCCTGCGCCTTCCTTCAGTATTGATATGTCCTGTCCGATGTATTTTCCTGTGTTTTTTGAAATCAGTTCAACATTGCATAAATCCTTTAACCTGAGCTTGTTTCCAAGGTTTATTTTGTTCAAATCTTCATCAGAAACAAAAACATTTACAGGTTTTTCAAGAATAATCTTCCTAATGCCTCTTTCAGGAATGTCAGGATGCAGTGGCGCATGCCCCTCCAATCTTTCAGCACCTGTTATGTTTAACGGCTGAGGGTTCCAGACAAAAAAATACCTGTTTGCCTTTTTATCTATAATGTCTTTGTTGAATGCGTAAAGGTTCTTCCATGAAAACATTATATCAACAGGTTTGACGCCGACATCAACCCAATATTTTCTAATAGCCTCCGGTGATATGCCCCTTTTTGCCAGTGCCCTTATTGTTGCAAGACGTATGTCATCCCATCCTGAGTAAAAACCTTTTTTTATTTCCTCTTTTATTAATGAGGTTTTTAACTTAACATCCTCAATACTGACCCTTCCATAGTGTATGTACTCTGGCTTCTCCCATCCAAAATAATCAAAAAGGTATGCCTGCCTGTATGTGTTGTTCAGATGGTCTTTTCCCCTGAGAACATGGGTTAAACCAAGTAGACGATCATCAACAGCAACAGAAAAGTTCATGAGTGGGTAAACAATGTATCTATCCTTTGTTCTTGGATGAAGTGTTTTAGAAATCCTGAGTCCAACAAAATCCCTGAGTGCAGGATTAGGCAAAGTTAAATCTGTTTTAACAACAACGGATGCCTCTTCCTCACCATAAACATTGTTTAGCATCTTCTCCCATTCCTCAAGATTTTTTTCAGGTTCCAGATTTCTGTGAAGACAGGGTTTGTTTTTCAACTTTAGTTTTCTCCAGTCTTCAGGTCTGCATCTGCACACATAGGCGTTTCCTTTCTCCAAAAGTTTTTTCGCATATTTGTAGTAGGTTTCAAATCTTTCACTCTGTATTACTATTTCATGCACATTTACACCAAGCCATTTCAGGTCTTCAGAAATCATCTTATAAGCATCAGGGTCAATCCTGTCAGGGTCTGTGTCCTCAATCCTCAGAATAAATTTTCCATCATATTTTTTTGCGTACTCATCATTAAGAATTGCAGCCCTGCTGTGTCCAATGTGCAAGGGGCCGCTCGGTCCTGGGGCAAACCTTAACACTACCTTTCCTGAAACATTTTTAAGTTCAGGCAAACCTTTCTCTTTTTCCTTTTTATGCCTTATCAAAAGTTCAGGGGCAGTTTTTTCCAATTCCTTTCTCTGCTCTTCCAAGGAGAGTTTATTCACGTCAGAAACAATCTTTTTTATTTCTGGAACAATCTCTTTTATCTTTTGCTTTAGTTCAGGTTTTTCAGCAACAATTTTATTTATCACAGAGCCAATTTCTGCTTTCCCATTATGCAACACTGCATTTTGCAGCGCATACTTTCTTGCACTTTCTATCATTTATCCCTACCCACACAGTACTCTGCCACCATACTCAAAACCTGCTTGCTGTCAGAGTCCGGCAGAACATTAAGGTTTTCTTTCGCTTTTTCTACCAAATTTAGTGCCATATTTTTTGCGTAGTCAACTGAGTTTGTTTTCCTTAAAATCTCAACAGCATTTTTCACTTCCTCATCACTTATGCCTTTTTTTCCAATAATATTTAGAAGGGTTTTTCTATCCTCCTCATTTGCATGACTTAACCCATGAACAACAATTAATGTTTTCTTTCCTCTTCTGATATCATTACCAACAGGCTTACCTGTTCTTTTCGGGTCACCAACCAACCCTAGGACATCATCCCATATCTGAAAGCCAACACCAACCAGCCTCCCATATTCAGCTAGTTTCTCAATCTGTTTAGCCGTGCCATTCCCAATCATTGCCCCACCCATTGCAGCGGTTTTAATAATTCTTGCAGTCTTTCTCCCAACCATTTCAAGGTATTCTTTTTCTGAAACATCTTTCCTTTTTTCAAAGTCTATATCCATGTCCTGCCCTTCAGCAATCTCCCTGACCATGACTGAAAAATCTTTCAGTAATATTTTGAGTTTTTCAGGTTTTATTTTCAGCTTTAATATTTCCTCATAAGCAAGCGCAAAAAGTGCATCACCGGCAATAATCGTCCTTGGCTCACCAAACACAACATGTGTTGTTTTCATGCCCCTTCTCAACTCATCCTTATCCATTATGTCATCATGTAAAAGCGTGAAATTATGAACAAGTTCAACTGCCACAGCAAACGGAATACTGTCATTATTTTTTCCACCGACAGCTTCGCAGGATAGCATTGCAATAACTGGTCTCAGTCTTTTCCCACCTCCAAGAATAAGATGTCTCATAGCATCATAAATTTTCAGTCCTTTAAACGCCAAACTTTTTTTTAATTCCTCATTTATAACGGTTGCTTTTTCTCCTATTTCATCCTTCAAGTCCATATACCTAAATGTTCAAGGTAACAATTAAATATTCCTATTTCCATACACTGCTTGATGAAAACATATTTGACGGTGATGTTTAACAGTGAAGGCGCACGTCCCTCCGAGGTAGCAAACATATTATACAACCTTGGTTTTAATGCTGTTCAGGGAAACTATGATTTTGAGTATGACTGGGGCAGCAGCGCAAACGTGAAAGACATCATCTGGTTCGGGGATAAAATCCATGCCGCTCTCAAAGGTTACAAGGTGATGTTCAAGCTGGAAACCATAATTTGAGAATTCATAATTTTATTATTAATCTTTTATTTGGAGAAAACATTTTTTATCTCCTCCATTTTAGCATCTGTTTTGAATGCTGTTGGTGAAAAATGTGTTCTTGATGAATAGGGTAGCAGTTTCAATATTTTTTCCATAGGTAAAGGGGATGTAGACATCATTTTTGCAATGTTGTTCACTTCATAATACAGTGCAGGTGCATCTGCTTCGTCCTTCCACAAACCAAGCATTTTTGTTGTTCTTTTCTTTGTCCCAAAATAATTTTTTACTTCAAGTTTGTTTAAAAATTTTTTGTCAAACAATTTACCTATCCATAATGGTCCTGCTGTGCTGTAATTTTTATCCATTTCTTTGCCAATTTTCCTTTCACCTGTTTTGGAATCATGCAAAACATAACCAATGTTTTCCATACATTTACCTGCTTTTTTAACCCCTTTTTCAGCCTGCAGATAAACTCTGAAGTAATGCTCTGTTGAATGCCCTAGCAATGGTTTAAACCCTAAATCGTATTTTGCTCCTTCCCTGACGCAGAAACCAATCAGGATTCTGAGCCCTATTTCTTTTGCATACCCTGTTTTTAAAGGCATTATAGAATATCTTCTAAGACAGGTTTCAGGGTAAACACCGCACAGTGTTGCAGTGTCTGTTGCAGTAACGCCAAGCACACCATCCTTTTTTATTGCCCTCATAGCAGAGTCAATAAACCATGCAGGTGAGCCGAAAGGATCGATATCTATGTAATCATACCTGTTCTCAGATAGTAATGTGTTAAGATTTTTATTTTCAGCAAACGCATTGTCAAGATTATTCAGTTTAATGTTCCTTTTAATAATTTCATAAGCCTCCTTGTTCCCATCATTGATTACAACATTTCCCCCAACCTCATTTGCAATCCTGACCCCTCTTATCCCTGTTCCTGCAAGCCCGTCCAGAATATTCTTTTTATTAAGTGCGTTCAAAACCATTATTGAAACATCCCTGTTAAACTCCATAACAGGATTGTAAAAAACTCCTCCTTTCTTTCCAGGACCCTTTGTATTCAAAACCTTTGGAACAACAATTTTTGTTCCCCCCTCAACAATTGTATGGAATCTCATTGAACAGCAATATCATTATGATGATTAAATGGTTTGGGCTATCAAGTAGTTAGTAGCCAGGTATCAGGGATTAGGGAAACAAAGCAAAGCACCCCCCTATCCCCTATCTACTAACCCCTAACCCCTATTTACAGCATTTCTCCCCTCATCAGTTTCATTATCTTATACGGCAGAAGACTCCTGTTTATGGGTGTGACCTCAAGTATGCGCACATCATCCCTTCTCCTGATGTCCTGGAGTAACGGGTTGCGTGATTTTTTATGCAACGTTAAAATAATTGATTTGTTCGTATCCAAAGCTTTTTTCACTACCTGAACAAATTTTTTGCTTTCCACTTCCATCTTCCCTACTTCATCTATAACAATAATCTCTGCCTCTTCTGTAGCTTTTTCAATTGCTTTAGCGCCTACTTTTTCCAATGCGGCAATGTCAACACCATACTTTCCTACCTTGATTTTGGAGTCAAACTTAACATGCGCAAGTACATCTTCCTCTTTTGTCATCCAGTCCTTAACATTGAAACCAACCCTTTTACCCTTTTTTACTATGGGCTCAGTAATCATTCCTCCAACAACAAGGTTCTCATCCTCAAGCATCTCAATAACCTTTACAAGCGCCTGGGTTTTCCCTGCACTTGGAAGGCCGGTTATGCCAATTTTTACGCTTTTGCCCATGAAAAAGGGTATATGTTTCAGTGCTTATCTATTTTTACCTAATTTGAGGGTTAAAGGAGAAAAAAACACGTAGAAAAGGGCAAAAATCAGTGTTATGGGAAGAATTATTTCAGTGTGGAAGGAAAAAAACATGGAGGCTATGGTTATAAGAATAATTCCTCCTGATAAGAGTCCGGTTTTTCCTCTTGTTTTTGGGTATGTTATGTCGCTAATCATCAGGAATGAGAGGATAATCATAAAAACAGTAATTATAACAGGATGCATTTTCAAGGCTGAGAAAAGCAGAATTACTAAGGCAGCACCAGGGGCAGGGAGACCCATGAACATTTTTGATTCTGGCAGATGCGACGGAAAAGTGCTTTGCACTTTTCCTAGCATCTTAGGAAAAGCCTCTGGCTTTTCCGTAAGATAGCAGAATCTTGCAAGCCTGAGAACACCTGAAACAACAAAAATCAGGCAGGAAACAATAACAAATATTTTGAAACCATTATAATATAATGCAAAAATCAGTACGGCAGGTGCAACACAAAATGAGATAGTATCGGCCATTATGTCCAAATAATCTCCAATCTCCCATTTCTTGCTGAACCTTCTGGCAACAAAACCATCAACACCATCTGCAAGTATAGCAAGCAGAATGAGCATTATAGCAAAATCTATTTTATTCTTAACCACACATATTATGGCAGTGAAACCCAACAGGGCATTTGCCACTGTAAACAAATCCGCTGCTGAGATTAGGTTTATTATTGATGGTTTTCTCATTTTATCATTCCTATACTGGTTTTGCCTGATAATACATTTTCTCCTTTCTTAACTGTTATTTCAATGTTTTTCGGCAGGTAAAGGTCAACCCTTGAGCCAAATCTTATTATGCCAATCCTCTGCCCCTTCCTTACAGCATCCCCTTCTTTAATGTAAGGAACTATTCTTCTTGCAAAAATCCCTGCAATCTGAACAACCCTTATGATTCCTATTTCTGTGTCCATTTTTATAACAACCCTTTCATTCAAATTCGCCTCTTTTTTGTATGCAGGCGCATGCCTGCCAGAAATATGCTCAACACCGATTATCTTTCCATCAAGGGGCGCCCTGTTTACATGCACATTATGGAGATTCATGAATGTTGAAACTCTGACAGAATCGTTTTCTTCTATCCCCATGATTTTTCCATCTGCTGGCGCAACCACCCCTTTCCCTATTTCCCTTTCAGGGTCTCTGAAGAAAAAAAGAAAAAAAACCGTGATGATAAAAAATATAAATGATAGAAAAATCATGGGTTTGATGTAATGGAAAAGCAGCAGGCAGATTATCCCAAGTAAAAATGGTGCTAGTATCAAATGTACTGTTCCTTTTGCAATCATATCTAAGGATATCATATTTATGGGTTAAGACAATTTCGGCGTTTGACATCATTACAAAGTTCCTCCTAAACCTTTTATATCACCGATTTTCATCTTCTTTCCTCCTGTTTTCCTCTTATACGAAAAAATTCCGATGGGAATTTTTTCGTGAATAGGAAAGTTTTATACTTTCCTATGTAACAAGTCCGTCAATCCAATAATGTTGTCATAAAGTTCAGGCAGTATCTTGAAAACAACAAATGCAAGAACTATCAATGCAATCAATGAACCTGTTTTCCCAATGTAGTTGTGCGCAAACTCCATGTCTATGTCTGTTGTACCCACAATAATTATGAGGCTTGCGTTTCTTATGAGGTTAAGGAGCCATATCACAGGGCAGGTTGCAAGGAATGCATATATTTTTCTTTTCAGCTCTGCTTTTACTGCAATAAATGCACCAAGAAATATCATTATACTTTGGATAGCAGTGCAGGCAAGAATTATCCCTGCATCTGCATCACTCCAGTGTATCCATATGCCATCCTGTGTTGCGTTGGCACCAAGAAGGTTTAGTAGGAGGACTGTTTCGTATGCTGCCTCATACCTAAGACCGTATTCAAGGGCAGGTGTCTTTTCAATCAGAAAATAGACAAAGCCTGCGAAAAAAACCCATCCTGCCAGGAACCTGAGGCATCCTACGTCCTCATTATTTTTGAATGAAACAAAATCATGGTATGCCATGTAAAGAAAAAAAGGCAATGCAAGCATGCAGAAAACCGCGTTCACGCTATCTGCTATTTTCAGAAAATACGGCACCTGAAAAACCCAGTAAACCCCAAAAAGAATGTATCCTGCTATGTTAAGAATTTTTCCTTCATTTCTTTTAACAAAGTATCCTACGCCAAGAAGGATTAGTCCTGTGAACAATATTATGTTTAAGAGTTCTATCATCACAGGTGGAATGGGATGCAAAGGTTAAATATTTTTCATTATTCTCCCCCAAAAGTTTTTATATAATCCTAAACAATATAGACTATGATGAAAAACAAAACAAAAATCATTTTCAGTATTATTGTCATAGTAATTGTTATTTTATCATGCTATTATATCTATGGAAAAACAGCAAAGGTGTTTTCACTATCCTATAATAGTCAGAGAATATCTGTTACCAACCCGATAATGGTAAACATTGATGATAAAAACCTGATTTCTGCTTCTGTCTGTTTTGCGCCTGCAACAAATGATGGCAGAGGATACTATGTGCCATTGTTTTTCACCACAGGGGAATCATTACCTTCTCATATAAACAAAAAATATAATCCTACTGTTATCCAAATTTCATCCTTTGGGGAAAATCCTTCTGATGCCAGCATATCAATAGCGGAAGCATACTGGAGTAAGATAGAGCTGGTTGTTATTGTTTCAAACTACAATGATGCATTAATATCATCGCCTCTCGCCTCATATCTTAACGCACCACTCATATTCAAAGGAGGCAATGTTCAAAATTTTCTTGACAGGAATCATGTAAATAATGCAATAATTATCGGCTCAGGAAATTATGATGTTGGAATAAAAAGACTGAATGACAAAGCAGAAATATGGGATTATTACCTTGAAAGATTAAATGAAAATGGGGATAAATGTGATTATATTGTTGTAACAAACCCAAACGACATTAATAAACCTGTGATGATACCCTATTTGTCATTATCCTCTGCTGTTCTTGCATCATACAGGAAGGCAGTTGTTATCACAGGTGATTACACCATTGAGCAGCCATGGATAAACCTGTTAGGTTATGGAACAGGGGATGCAGGCTCTGGTGAAAGAGGCGAAGACCCTGACACATTGACAGATGATCAGGAGATAAATCTTCAAAAATCTATCAATGAAAAAGCAATAAAAATTGATAATGACATTGACTATGCAGTTGATTTCTTGAAAAATAAAGGGATGGATCCAGAATACCTTGCATTAGTAGGAGGTCCTGTTGCTCTGCCAATGCTTTATATTAAAAACCCTATATGGTATGAGGATGCAAACAACGGGAACAATGGAGAGGAGTATCTTGCAACAGATTCCTATTATGGTGATTTAGACATAACCCTTGAGCCTGCTAAAAATGTGAAAGGTGAATACATCTGCTACGGTGAACCCGGAGAATATAATGGCAGTAACTATGAATACGCAAATCCTGAATTGTACACACCTGAGCTCGCAGTTGGAAGAATAGTTGCAGCTAATGTTCTGGATGCGAGTGCACTGGTTGTGAGAAGCCTGGACTATGATGAAACACCAAAGTATCATTCTATTCTCACTTCAAGGATGTGCGGAGATGCAAGCGCTAACTGTGCAGAACATCAGCGTGCTGAAGCTTTTCTTCCAAATGGTATACTTAGTACACGTTTACAATGGCCAGGAACACCGGCTGATTACGCTCTGGGTTTTTGGAAGCCGAAGGATACATTCTCATCACACACAGCAGGTGACCCTGCACTTATGACAAAAGCAAACTTCATCATATACAATGGACATGGATTCCCAGACGGATGGTATTACTATTGGGCGCATGCACATGACTATGATAACAGTGGTGATACAATAAGAACTGAGGATGTAAGAGACCTTGAGATGAAACCATCCATTGTTTTTTCAGCGTCTTGTTTATGTTCTGCGCTTGACTGGCCAACGATATGGGCTGGCGCAACGGATGAAAGACCAGGGAACCCTGACACATTCTTTTCACTTGGGCTTATACATGCAGGAGCGCTTGCGCATATAGGCTCAACAGAGGAATCATGGGGTGCATTCTTCGGAGGAGAGTTTAACGGTTACGGTGATTTTGAGCTCGCAACAACATATTTCAAGGAACTACTGGACGATGATTTAAGTATTGGAAAAGCGCATTCAATTGCAAGACAAAAATACTATTCCCAGTACAACTCTGCTTTTGACAAAACCTGCTTCCTTGAAAATGTTTTGTATGGTGAGCCAGCGGTTAATCCATGATATGTTGATATTAGGAGAGGTGGTGTGTTCTGAACCAAACAGAAAATGTACCTAAGAGCAAATTAATGGAATATCTAAGGAAATACTGTAGGACATCAGCATCCTATCTCACATTAAACAAGGATATAAAATATTTTATTCCTGATTCTTTTGATGGATACATTGGGTATGTAGAGTATGCAAATACTGTAGTGGCGCTTGAGCCTGTATGTAGCGATGCACATGTTTCTGAAATCATACATGGATTCAAGTCGTTCTGCATAAAAAACAAGAAACAAATCTGTTTTTTTGGATGCACAGAAGAAACGCGTGAAATCTTTGAAACAGAGAAGTTTAAAACCCTATATATTGGAAGTGAGTCGTTTGTATCCCTTGATAAATTCACAACAGCAGGTGGGAGGATGGCATCTGTAAGAAGGGGAATAAATCATGCCAGACATGCAAACATACGTGTAAAAGAATGTTTTCCGGATGATAAAGTTAAAGAGGAAATGTATGCAGTAACAAAAGATTGGCTGAAGACAAGAGCTATGCAAGAGTTGACATTTATGGTTGGCAATCTTTCCTTTGACCTTCCTGATAAAAAATATTTTATTGCTTTTAATGATGAAAATGTAAAAGCTTTTGCTGTTTACAACCCGATTTATGCAAGGAAAAGTTATTATCTTGATTTGAACAGGAGAAGAAGAAATGCACCAAATGGTACCATGGAACTTCTTTTTTCAGAGTCTTTCAAAAGGTTAAAACAGGATGAAGTAGACAGGATTTATCTTGGACTATCCCCTTTTTCCAATATGCAAAATATGGAAAACCATTTTTTTCTCAGTAAAATAATGGGATTCTTGTATGAGCATTTTGACTTTTTCTATCCTGCTAAATCAGAATATTTTTTCAAACAAAAATTCAGTACTGGATCTGAGAAAAGGTATATATGCTATTGCCCAAAACTCTCACTGAGAATGGTTTATGCGATATTCCTGGCTTTCTGTCCTGGAGGATTGAAAAAAATGGTTTTTTACAAACTAAAAAGGAGGCGGAAATGAGGGTTAGAGAATCAACCGAGAACGATTTTCCTGCGGTGTCGAAAATAATATCAAGTGTTTTTTCAGAAGATTTACAGATGATTACAGGCAGAAGGGTGGATGAGAATCTTATTCTGCCTTTCATAAAAGGATATGATGTTTATGTATCTGAAGAAGAGAATAGAATCCTGGGTGTGATTGTGATTTCGGAGCGCAAACTAAATTTTTCTCCATCAATAGTTTGGTTTTATTTAAAAAATTTTGGTATAATAATTTCTGTGAGGGCATACCTAAGATTGATGACATTTAGAAAAAAGATGCCGAGGAAACTGGGAAATGAATACTTTATAGAGGCTGTTGCAGTAGATAGGGATGAGAGGAATAAAGGTATAGGCCAGCAGCTTTTAGTAAACATAGAGAAAATGCTAAAATCAAAAAAAGCAAAGCATCTTGGATTGGTGGTTAAATCTAAAAGCCAGGCAAATGAGTTTTACAAATCCCTGGGATTCATAAAAGTAAAAGACTGCGTAACACCTGCATTTGGTAAATGGAATTACATGAGAAAAGAGATAGGATGATAATATGATTTTATGCAGTAATAAAGAGGTTCTCCATGAAGAAGGAGATAGTTTAGCTTAAGAGTTTCTTATAAAAATCAGTTGACTCTGAAGGTTTGCACCTTCTGCATATCTCAATAGATTTTTCTACAGAAAGTGGTAGTTTGTCATCAAACTCTTTCGCAATTTCTTGATAATGCTCAGCCATAAAACATTTTTCCCTTGGTCTGTCAAAATATGTATGCATTCTTTCCAATATTGTTTTTATGCTCTCAGTTTTTATGTTTCCGAATGAAAGAGGCGTGAAGTCACAGGGGCAAACATTGCCCGCTGCATCGATATAGAGATGATCAATACCTGCGGTGCAGCCAATCATGTGCTTGCTTTCTATGTACGGGAATACTGAAACCCGAGGATATTTGGAAGACCTGTTTGCGATTTTATGCACATCTATCAGTTTTTCTCTGTTCTCATCACTCAGCATTATTTTTTCCTTAATCAATCTACCGCATGGCACAGGCTCAAGGATTCTTACCTCATCCACCTTCATTTTTTCTGCAAAACCTAAGAAATCAAAAATAGAATCTAATAATTGTTTTGTAACAACCATGGATATCACTGTGTAAAAACCATGTTTTTTTGATATTTCTATAGCATCGACAGCGGTTTCAAACGCACCTTTTCTTCCTCTTAGAAAATCATGCATCTCTTCTTTAAAATGGTCAAGGCTTACTACTACACAGAATAGCCCTGCCCCTTTTAATTCCTTTGCTTTCTCAGCAGTAAAAGCATCTCCAGAGGTAAACAAAACTGTGCTTGATCTATCATCAACCAACCTGATAATCTCTGGAATATCTTGTCTGAGCAGAGGCTCTCCTCCTGTGAAACCGAAAACAGAGACACCCATGTCCTGAAAATCTTTTATCATTTTGGTTATCTCCTCAGTTGTGAGTTCTTTATCTGTTCTGTATCTGCTGCTGCAATGCCAGCAGTCATATCTGCATTTATTGGTCACGCTTATGTAAACTGATGTTGGTATTTTTTTGCCTGCAGAGGCAATAAATCTGTCAAAAGCCTTACTTGGATATGGTGGGACAAACGAAGAAAACACAATTTTATCTTTTATCTTTACAAGTTTCTCGTATCTTGCCAGCCTTGATGCATAAAGCAGAAAAGGCAGCGGAAACCTATATCTTAAACGATACATCTTTAAGAAGGTTAAGTATTTTCTGATACCTGTGAGTTGCATAAGAATAATAATAGAATGCTGCTATATATAATGTTGGTAAGTTAATTATTTATATGCAGAAAACAATAAAAAATAGTATGTCAAAAGGAATAAAGAAAATATTGGTGTTGCTCCTAATAATACTGATAATCCCTGTTGTTATACTAAAATACCCAAAACCTGAGGAGAAAATGAGGGTGCCTGAAGGTTATCACAAGAAAATAACTTTGACATCAGATGTTACAATCAATTTTGTGTTTGTTGGATTCGAGGAAAACATAATTCAACCAGATATAGTTCTGGAGAGTCTTCCCAGAGAAAATACACCCACAGACTGGGGGAGAGGGAATGTGTTTGAGTTACCATTCGAGTACCTTCATTACAATCTCTCCTACAACTTTGCTTTCGCCAAGGATGGGTTTGCGAACAAGCTTTTTAATTACTCCAACAGTATCGCGGAATGGGGCCCTCCTACAGATTATTTAATAAATTATGATGAGGAAAGCGGTCAGAATAGGTTAGAAGAAGGAGAACAAATACAATACGTTAATGTTACTGCTGTAGAAGACTGGATTAATGTAAACAGGGCCAAATACAACCTAATGTTTAAGGAGCCTGAATATACATTGTTCTTTTTTGACTCCTATACTAAAGGGTACATGCCTACTGATACATATCATTACTGGAAATTCTACGAAGAACGCTACAGACCAGAAGAAATGGTTATAGACATGCAGGCTTGGGGCGGAAATTATGGTTTTCTGTGGCTGGATGTAGGTGCTGCTCCGTCTGAGTATAGGAATGAGGACAGCGCAGAAGCATATCCACCTATATGGGAGTACGATGAAAATACTTGGGATGAGTTTAATGAAATACTGTCCACAGTTGCAAGTTTTGCTGTGCAGTACAGGTTTCTTCCTTCATATATTTACCATCCAGTGAACAGACCGGTATATATCAGCTCACACATCTGGGTGGATGACAGAAGCCTGATTACCTCGGATTTTGAGAAGAAGGTGAATTTTGAGGAATGCTTGGAGAGACTCCGCAGTTACATGCCTTGGCTTGGGTGGCAAGGAAGCCACAAAACTTTCTATTTACCTGATGATGACCCTGGCATGGATGAAACCCTAAGGAAGGCAAGATTTAAAGAAGGAAAAACGGTTTACATTGATTCCAAACCTGTGATGAACTATATCACAAGGAACAGGGGAAAATACGATAGAAGCCCTGAAACTTTCCAAAACATCTGGGTAAATCTTTTTGTATTACAGGGTGTGCAGGGATTTGAGGGTCCTATGACCTACGGCATAGCTGCAGGTGCACCTGATGGAAAAGGCTGGGGTGTTTTAGGCACTGTTAATGATCTGGTTGAGTACGAGTACACTGTTGAGAGATGCGCAGAATGGTTTCATACACTACTTGTGCATGAGCCAGGGCATATTTTAGGGCTTCATCATCCGCATGACGGCATGATTAACGAGAATGGAACCACCAAAGAAGGACCTGTATATTGGCTCTGGGACCAGTCCGCTACCATAATGTCTTATAGAATAACGCCTTGGGGTGGTGATCAACTGGATAGAGACAATCTTGCGAGAGCGCATACAAAACTCAACATTCATGAATCGTACAAAAACCTGGATACAGTGTATGAAAATTTAAGGGCTGAAAACAGGGAATGGATAACAGATGAATTATTCAAAAGAGTTACTGCTACTGAAAACAACATAAAAAAAGCGGTGAACTGTTTCAGAAGCGGTGACTGGCTGCAGGCTGCAACACTATCTTACAATGCACTCGGGTATTCGCAAAAAGCACTGAATATATCTGGAGGTGTAGATTATAAAACCCGCGAAATAAGCTGGATAGATACTTTTTCACATGCGCAAGTCGATCCCAATCTTCCAGGCTGGGCTGAGTATCAAACAAATCCTTATCACGTATATAAAGAGATAATTATAGAGAGAGGTAGTGAATACGCAGTAGTAGAAGTTAGCTGGGATAACGGCTTTACCTCTGCAGCAGACTTGTTTGTAGGCTGGAATTTCAATGACACTTCTTCAGGGGCTGTTTTTGATTTAGAAGAAGAGCAGCGAATAGAGAGAAGCAATAGTATGGAAAGAATAGTTATTAATTTTGATGATGATGGCATAAGGGAGTCTGGAAGGATTTATGCTGGAATGGGCTTTTACAGAGGGGCAGCAGTAAACTTAGAATATAATGTGAAGATAACAATTTACAGCAGAATGAACAGTTAAAAAATGGTAGCCCCGGGCAGATTCGAACTGCCGTCGCTGGCTTTCCTCAAGCCCTTTGGAAAAGAAAAGGGCTGCCAAAGGCCAGCATGATTGACCACTACACTACGGGGCTTCTCGTTTCACTCGAACCCCCGTGCTCGCAAAATTGCTACGCAATTTTGCTCACTACGGGGCTAACTTCCGATTTCCTTCTGAAATCGGCTTAGATATATTTAATGTTTTATAAACAAATGAGCTGTGAGAAGAAGAAAATCCAAAGTGGATAATTGACCACAGTTTATCCTGCCGCTTCCTCAAACCTTTTCATCACAAATTTTTTGTCCAATGATGAAAGGAAGTATCCAAGTTTTGGTCCGTTTTCCTTGCCGAGCAACGCAAGATATACTGCGCTGAATGATTTTTTCGGCTCAATATT
>Ga0210049_1002635_pt1 | contig 16688 bp, 26 predicted proteins | sample CryGeyCG2014_300_2_FD_183964 | JGI IMG/M metagenome (GOLD analysis project Ga0210049, IMG submission 183964) | Groundwater microbial communities from aquifer - Crystal Geyser CG06_land_8/20/14_3.00 (SPAdes) (version 2) | ecosystem: Environmental > Aquatic > Deep subsurface > Groundwater | place... | reverse complement strand
TTGAGGCACGAACATGAGTCATAAGGTTCTAATACCCATAGGTCCATATCATCCTCTTCAGGATGAACCGGAATTTTTCAGGCTTTATGTAGAGGGAGAGCGGGTCGTTGATATTGATATAGTTATTGGTTATTTGCACCGGGGGATTGAAAAGCTTTCTGAATCAAAACACTTTGACCAGGTAACTTTTTTGGTTGAGCGCATCTGCGGTATTTGTTCTACTTCTCATCCTTTTGCCTATGTAAATGCCATGGAGGATTTGGCAAAGATAGAAGTTCCCGAAAGAGCTCTTTTTATACGCACAATTATTGCGGAAATGGAGAGGATTCATAGTCACCTATTGTGGTTGGGACTGGCAGGCCACTTTATCGGATACAATACCGTCTGGATGTGGGCTTGGCGTTATCGAGAACCGATACTGGATATGTTCGAAATGATTACCGGCAATCGCAATCACTATGCGATGATGAAAATAGGCGGAGTCAGGCGCGATATAAAAGATGAAGATATATCTATCTTAAAGAAGACACTCGATGATTTGCTTCCAGCAGTGGATATGTTCAAAGGTGCAGTGATGGATGATCCGGTAATAAAGGCCAGGCTTAAAGGTCTTGGTATTTTAACCAAACAGCAAGCAATTGATTGGGCTGTTGTAGGCCCTACTGCCAGAGCTTCGGGGATTAATATAGATGTGCGTAAAGACGACCCTTACGGTGCATATGATAAGGTCTCCTGGAATGTGATTGTAGAAGAGGATGGCGATATATTCGCTAAGACAATAGTGAGAATTTTAGAACTATATGAGTCAATTAGTATTATCCGTCAATGCTTAGATAAGATGCCTAAGGGTGAAATTGATGCGAATGTAAAGGATATACCGTCCGGAGAGGGTATAGGGCATGTTGAAGCGCCCAGAGGCGAATGTTTTCATTATGTCAGAAGCGATGGCACAAACCGGCCGGTTAGGCATAAGATTCGCGCTCCCAGTTATATGAATGTGGCTTCCAATAAAGTCGCCGCAGTGGGCGGGACACTTTCCGACGCAGCAATTACTCTGGCAGCAGTTGACCCTTGTTATTGCTGTACGGAAAGATTGATAGTTTTAGATAAACATAGTGATAAAAAAATTATGAACGGCTGGGACCTGATAAAATTGTCGCAGGAAAAGACAGAGAAGTTAAAAAAGATTATAGGTTGTAAGTCATAGTTTGTAGTCCCATGGAAAACTTAGTTATTATAAGAGAAAAGATAAATCAAATGGCAGAATTGGCTTTATCTATGCTAAAGAATACCTTTGACGGGTTTATGAAACACGACTCCGATATTTTAACCAATGTGTTAAAGGATGAAGAACGGCTAAACGGCATGGAAAGGAATTTGAATTCGTCTTTAGTAGCTATTTCTGAAGGTAAAGGTGCTGATGATAAGAAGAATATTATGCTTTTGAGCAATATCGTTGAGGATTTAGAAGAGATCGGCGATTACATCAAGGATATGATTGAGAGGATTGAGATAAAAATAGAGGAGAAACTGCTTTTTAGCGATGATGCCGTGGATGATTATAAGCATCTCTATAATGCAGTGGAAACAGAGCTCGCAGATGTCCAGAAGGCATTGGGTATGAACGATAAGAATTTTGCCAGGCGTGTTTTGTGTGGCACAGAAGATCATGTGGATAATCTCGTTCAGAAATATAGAGAGACGCATACGCAAAGGCTCATGAAGGGCATTTGTCTTCCTCGCGCCTGCAACATGTTTTTAAATCTTCTTGATTTTACTGGACAGATTTCTCATCATGCCAAAGCAATTGCAAAGAATATTTCAGAGCTAAAATGATACAATATTTCTATCCATGGCTTAAATTAGATAACCTGAACAGTTTTGTGGTTTTGGCCATAGGCCTATTCTCTGTTTTGACTATAATTTACTCTTTAGGATTTATGAACCCCGTTAGAAACACCGAAAGTGCTAAGGCATTAGTTTCTAACGGGGTGAAAGGCAGGCGGGGACTTATACAATATTATGCTTATATTATTTTGACCGCTGCTATATCAATAGGAGCTGTTTTGTCTAATAATCTTATCCTGCTATTGGTGTTCTGGGGATTTCTGGGGCTTACCCTTTATCTTCTCATCAATATGGGTGATGATGCGAGCAGCATAGCTAAGAAGACTTTTATTATCGTGGGCGGTTCAGATGCATTAATGCTGTTGGGTATAGGTATAATTTATTATTTGACCGGCACCCTCAAGATGGATAGTATAAAATTAGAATTTAATAATGGTCTAACAGTCTTGGCATATTTGTGTATTGCAGTAGCTTGTTTCGCTAAAGCCGGTGCTATGCCGTTTCATTCCTGGATTCCGGATTGCGCCAAACAGGCACCGGTTCCTGTTGTCGCATATTTACCTGCATCGCTGGATAAATTATTAGGGATATATCTATTAGCCAGGATTTCCTTGGATTTATTTGTGATGAACGAGGCTTTAAACATATTTTTGATGCTTATCGGAGCTTTCACCATCATTGCTGCAGTAATGATGGCTTTAGTGCAACACAATATGAAAAGGCTCCTGGGTTACCACGCAGTATCGCAAGTAGGATATATGGTTTTAGGCATAGGCACAGGTAATCCTATTGGTATTGCCGGCGGGATATTTCATATGTTAAACAATTCTATATATAAACAAGACCTTTTTCTTATTTCAGGTAATGTAGAAAAAAAGATAGGAACTACGGATCTAGATAAACTCGGTGGTTTGGCTAAAACTATGCCTCTTACCTATATATCCGCACTTATTGCCAGCCTTTCCATATCCGGCGTCCCGCCTTTTAATGGTTTTGTCTCTAAATGGATGGTTTATCAAGGTTTAATTAATAACTTACAACTTACGACTTACCGCTTACGACTGGCGAGTGTCTTATGCTTAGTGGCTGCGATGTTCGGTTCAGGTCTAACTTTGGCTAGTTTTATGAAATTAATTCATGCTACCTTTTTAGGCCAATCTAAAGATTCAAGACCCAAGGAGTCTTCCGACGTAAGCTGGACGATGTGGCTTCCTTGCCTGATACTGGCTATTATCTGTGTGATATTTGGCGTATTTGCTTACGAGGTCCCACTTAAATACTTTATCCTTCCGGCAGTCAAGGGCGTCACTTTTATAGGGACCTGGTATGCTGGATTATCTACTCTACTTGTCATCATTGGTTTAGTCTTAGGCCTTTTAATATTTAAATTAAAAGGGCTGAGGCCGACTATGCGCCAAGATACCGCTTTTGTAGGCGGAGAGGCTATTGATTTAAAACAGGATAGAGTTACCGGCACAGAATTTTATAATACTATAAAAGAATTGAGAGTGTTAGGTGCAATATATAAAAGAGCTGAAGCAGGCCTTTTCGATATCTATGAACAAGGTAAAAATATTGTCTTTGGTATCGGTAAATCCCTTCAATATCTGCATAACGGGCTTTTGCCTACTTATTTAGTGTGGATGCTTTTAGGGATGATGGGATTATTTATGGTTCTACTGCTCTAGTGTTCTTAAGTTCGATAGTTATATACATCAGAACAAAAGAACCATAGAACTGTAGAACAAAAGAACTACAAATGGAACTCCAATTACTCCTATTATTTATGGTTTTTGCCGCAGTAGTAGCGGTTCAAATTGAGGACTTGCTCTCTAGCGTAATTGCAGTAGGGGCAGTAGGCTTAGGGTTATCTATGGCCTTTTTAATTTTGAAGGCTCCGGATTTAGCCATCACCCAACTCGTTGTAGAAATCTTATGCCTGATTATACTTATACGTGCGACAATAAATAAAGACCTGCCTTTGATAAGAGATGGACGTTGGTTATTTAATACCATCTCCACACTATTATTTATCGGAATATTTTTGATATGTGCTTACTTTGCCTTTAAAGATTTACCTAAATTTGGTCAACCGACGATGAGGGTAGCCCAGGAATATATTGATAAAGGATTAGAAAAAACAGGTGCAGCCAATATCGTTGCTTCTATAATTTTAGACTTTAGAGGTTATGATACCCTGGGAGAGGCAACCATTCTTTTTACCGCAGTGATGGGTGTATTAGCGGTGATGAGAAAAGTGGGTAGAATAAAAAATGAAAAATCCTGAAAAAGGAATGACTTTAATCGTTAAAACCATCACCCGATTGACCGTGGGCCTAATATTGCTCTATGGAATATATATTGTTTTACATGGACATATCAGCCCGGGAGGTGGGTTTGCAGGCGGAGTAATTATTGCGCTTTCTTTTATCCATTTGATGCTTGCCTTTGGTAAGGAAGTTGCCTTGAAAAAACTATCTCAAGCTCAAGCCTCTATTTTAGAGAGCTTAGGTGCTATTATGTTTTTGTCAATCGCATTACTGGGCTTTTTAGGCGGATACTTCTTCTTTAATTTTTTCTTACACAAGGGGAGCCCTTTCGCATTATTCAGTGCCGGTATTATTCCTTTATGCAATATTGCTATATCTCTTAAAGTGGGGGCAGGGCTATTTGCCATCTTTACAGTGTTAGTTTTATTTACCCCGTTAGAGATTAACCGTTTTAATAAAGATAACGGGAACAACTCAAACAAATAGCCAAGAAATAATGTTTCCTATCTCTAACGGGGTTTAAAGGATTGGGGAGAAAAGGAATGAGTCCCGCCCTTCCTAAGATTAATGTTTTAAACAAATTAATGAAGGGCGGGGTAAATAAAGAAGCACGACTTTGTTAAAAATGCATTTTTCCTCAGACAGTCAAAGGATAAAGTTTTCTTAACTTATTGCTAAACAATGACTTATCTTTTTAATAATAGTAAAATAAGGTCAAAAATTAACATAGTAGTGTAAAGAAGGAAGGGCGGGATGAGTGAATATATCCTGTGTTTTGTTTTATTTTGTATCGGGCTTTACTGTGTATTAAGAAAAAGAAATATTATCAAGATTATTATAGGCCTGGGGATTATTGAGTATGCGGTGAATTTATTTTTTGTTTTAATCGGTTATCGTGCACACGGCCGTGCACCCATATTAGCTAAAGATCAGGCAATCTTAAATATGGTTGACCCTTTACCTCAAGCCTTGGTTTTGACTTCTATTGTGATTGGCCTTGCGGTTACGGCATTGCTTGTGGCTATTGCCATAAGAATTTATGAGAAATACGGCACCTTTGATATTACTAAAATTAGGAGATTAAGAGGATGATATTACCTTTTTTTGTGATTATTCCTTTAGGTACGGCATTCCTGATTTCGCTTTTTGGGAAAAGAATAAAGAATCTTAGTGATCTTTTGGCTAATTTAGGCACATTGAGTTTATTAATATTTTCACTATATTCTATTCCCCAAGTTTTTGTCCATAAAATTCTTGTTTACAAAGTAGGAGGTTGGATACCGCCCATAGGAATCTGTATGGTTTTAGATGGCTTGACTTCTTTTATGTTGGTTACGGTAAATTTGGTGAGTTTTCTGGTAACTTTATATTCTGTTAATTATATGGAAAGATATACAGATAAGCATAGATTCTATACCTTATTTATGCTGATGTTGGCTGGTATGAACGGCATAATTATTACTGGTGATTTATTTAATCTATTTGTATTCTTAGAGATTGCATCTATCGCCAGTTACGCGCTGGTTGCCTTTGGGACTGAGGCGGAAGAATTAGAGGCGTCTTTCAAATACGCGGTAATGGGTTCAGTTGCCTCTAGTTTTATACTTTTAGGAATTGCCCTACTTTATAGTTATACCTCTACTTTAAATATGGCGGATATTTCTTTAAGTTTATCTGGTAAGCCTGCGGGGATGATGGTTAGTTTCGTAGCAGTGTTGTTTTTGGCGGGTTTTGGTTTAAAAACAGCGCTAGTTCCTTTTCATGCCTGGCTTCCTGATGCGCATCCTTCTGCACCTGCACCTATATCAGCTATGCTTTCAGGAGTATTCATAAAGACTCTGGGTATTTATGCTCTTTGCAGAGTCTTCTTTAATATCTTGACAGTTTCCAGTCGGTTACTCTTTGTTTTAATAGTTTTAGGTATGATATCAATGGTAGTAGGTGCATTCTTAGCTATAGCTCAAACTGATATAAAAAGGATGTTTGCCTACTCTAGCATTAGTCAAATAGGCTATATTATATTTGCCCTAGGAATAGGCACGCCTTTGGCTATTTTGGGCGGATTATTCCACCTATTTAATCACGCTGTTTTTAAATCTTTGCTCTTTTTAAATTCCGGAGCTATTGAGTATTCTACCCATACACGCAACTTAAACAGATTGGGCGGGTTAAGCCGTTCTTTGCCTGTTACCGGATATACAAGCCTCTTGGGTTCAATGGCGATATCAGGCATTCCTCCCTTAGGCGGGTTTTGGAGTAAATTAATCATCATTATCGCTGCAATACAGGCGGGCTATTTTGTATCTAGTGTGGTGGCTATATTGATAAGCATTTTAACCTTGGCTTACTATTTAAAATTTCTTAAGTTTACATTTTTTGGGAAAATCAACGAAGCAAGGCAGAATATAAGAGAGGCGCCAGGGCTAATGAAATTATCCATGATACTTTTGGGGATTATTTGCGTGATTAGCGGTTTATTGATAGCGCCTTTATTTAAACCTTTTTTGCAATCAGCAGTTAATGTTTTATTATTAGGTAATGGTTATAAAGAAGCAGTTTTTGGTGCACTAAGATGAAAAAAAGCCAAATTATTTTATTTATACTTGCACTCTTAATCTGGACATTTCTCGCTTGGCCACCAGACCCACAACATTTAATTATCGGTATTTTAGTTTCTGGTTTTGTTTCTTTTATGACCGGCGATATGTTTGTGAAAAGGCCGCATCTATTTAAGCACATCAGCCGTTATCTTTGGTTTCTTTACTATATTCCTTTATTTATCTGGGAGTGCATAAAGGCGAATATTGATGTGGCATATCGCGTGGTCCATCCGGATTTACCTATTAATCCCGGTATTGTTAAGGTAAAAACTACCTTAAAATCAGATACGGGTTTGACCTTTTTGGCAAATTCCATTACCCTTACTCCCGGCACGATGAGCGTGGACATAGACGAAGAAAACGGTTTTTTGTACATCCACTGGATTAATGTCAGAGATAAAGATATGCAGAAGGCTACAGAGATTATTGTAAAGGTATTTGAAGATATATTAAGAAGGATTTTCGAATGAGTCCCGTTAGAAACTTTAATATTGTAGGAAATGAAAAGTTTATAATGGGACTAAATATAACGTGGGGTTTCTAACGGGATGAGACGATTACGCTACTTTATAGGGTTAATAATAATTATACTTATTTTCGGAGTAATTATTTTTTATCCCTTACCTTCTTTATTAGAATGGCAGTCTGTTCTTCTAAAACGCTGTTTTTCCATACTTTTTTTCTGTGCCTTATTTTGCCTCTGGCGTATTATAAAAGGCCCCACCCCTGCAGATAGGGCGGTGGCTATCGATATTTTAGGAATATTAGTTTTGGGTTTTTGCGCAATATTAGGAATACCCACGGGCAGAGACTGGTACATAGATATTGGTATTGCCTGGGCATTGCAGAGTTTTATCTCTACCTTAGCTTTGGCTAAATATCTTGAAGGGAGAAATTTTGATGAATGAGACAATAGGTATGTTTTTTATAATTGTCGGTCTTACTTTTGATTTCTTTGGTTGTCTCGGTCTAATTAGATTGCCGGATGTCTATAATAGGCTTCAGGCCTCTACAAAATGCGTTACCCTGGGAACATGTAGTATTCTGCTTGGTTTATTTTTGTTTAAAGGATTTACTGCCGCGGGGATAAAGGCAATTTTGTGTATCCTGTTTATAATATTAACCGCTCCTGTCTCAGCGCACGCCCTTGCCCGAGGCGCGCATAAGTCCGGAGTGAAACTCTGGGGAAAATCAGTCTGCGATAAATATGCAGAAGACAAAGGAGTTAATAGTTGATAGTTCATAGTTCGTAGTAAAAAAGCCATGAACTACGAACTAAAGCGAACAGAAGTGAGCGTAACTACGAACTACAATGAGATATCCGAAGTTAAGAGAATTAAAAGAAGCAATCAGGGCACTTATTAAAGGGCCATATACCAGCCGTTTTCCTTACGAACCTCATAAGCCCTACGAAAGATTTCGTGGTCGTCCTGAGTTTCACGAAAATGATTGCGTAGGTTGTGGCGCTTGTTTTCAGGTCTGTCCGGCAAGGGCAATAGATATGCAGGATGTAAAGGGCAAGCGGATTTTAACGGTTAATTGGGATACGTGTATATTTTGCGGACAATGTCAGGCCAATTGCATAACCGAAAAAGGTATTATACTTTCTAACGAATTCGATTTAGCCACAACCGGAAAAAGAAGCGAACTTAAACAAACAATAGAAAAAGAATTCGCAGTCTGTGATTGTTGCGGTGAAAATATTGTGCCCAAAGATCAGATATTATGGGTGGCTAAGAGATTAGGGCCACTTTGTTTTTCCAATGCCTCGCTTATGTTGTTCTATTTAAGAAATTTGGGTCTTGCCTTAAAAGAAGAACTCTTGCCTAAAGAAGAATTTATGCGTTCCGATCGTATAAAAGTTCTCTGTCCCCGTTGCCGTCGTGAAGCGGTATTAAAATCCTAAAAATGTTTTCTTCCTTAATAATAAAGAAATTTCGAATTTATTGGTTTGGTATGTTTATCTGGCTTGTAGGCACTGGGATTTTAGAGATAGCCTAGGAAGTGGCTAGTGTTTTTAGTTGACACATAAGCGAAGCCAAAATGCCTATAAAATTAGCAGTAATTGGTATAGGTAATACTTTAAGGAGAGATGACGGAATAGGAATAATAATTCTGGAATCTCTCCTTAGGTTTTATAAAAGAGAGGGAATAGATTATTTAAATTTTGGCAGTGCTAGTTTTGATTTGATTCATAGGTTACAAGATTACGATGTAGCTCTTGTTATCGATGGTATTAATGCAGGTTTAGATGTTGGAGAAGTTAAAATAAGCGAGCTAAAAGATATAGAGTATAAAATAGATAATTCTATTATTTCTACGCATGAACTTAATCTAAAGAACGTATTTGAACTTTCCAAAAAATTGGGACTAAAGACCAAGATATACGTAGTTGGTATACAGGTCAAGGATACCTCATTCGGCGAATCGGTATCTGAGCCATTAAAGAACAAGGTAGATGAAATTGTAAAGTCAGTCAGCCTCTTTATTAATAAATCTTTGCTTTAATAAACATAAATGTCTTTTTTGCCGTCAATTTTATTGCTAGATGTGTTGCAAATTATGGTTCAGCCGCGACCATTGAATGTCCATATCCGGAGTTTGTTGTGAGGTGAGAGAGGAGAATATGGGGGGTTGGCGCAAAATCGCCAGAAGCTTCGCCGAAGGCGATTTTGCTTGACACCACAAGAAATTGTGATATAATTTTAAATATCCGAATATTGAGGAATAAGGAAATATGGAAGAACTAGCCTATAAGATAAAAGCGGATTTTTTAAAGACATTAGCCCATCCTGTGCGGCTCCAGATTGTTGAATTCTTAAAGAGTGGCGAAAAGAACGTGGGAGCCATTGTTAAGACCTTAGGCATACCTCAATCGAGCCTTTCCCGGCACCTGTTGGTTTTGAGGGAAGGTGGTATTTTAAAGTCAAGGCAACAAGGCACAGCTACCTATTACAATATTGAAGACCACGACATCTTTCAGGTGTTGCGTCCGATAGCGGAAATGTTGCGTAAGAAACTTAAAAGAACAGAGGCGGTCTTAAATAGTTTAGGTAAGGGAAAAGTAGGTTTTCAAAAAGAAGGAGAGGCAAAATAGGAAAAACAACAGAAATGTCGGGTCTTGGTATTATTGGGAAGCAGTTTTTAATTTTTGATTGAAATAAGAGCTCAAAAGCTTTTATATAAATTTTAAAAAACCCTTTTGACAGGCCTCATAGTTTTAGATATCCTTTGTAGTTCTCTTCACCAAGACCCGCCAAAACAATCAACTGAAAATTATAGAAGCACGACTTTGTTAAAAATGAATTTTTCACAAATTCATAGTCAAAGGATTAAATATTCTTAACATACTTGTGTACAATAAGTTACAATAATAAAATATTAAAAAATAGTCAAAAATTAACATAGTAGTGTAGAAGGACAGATGCTTCAGTTTCAAGGTAGAAACATAACCAGCGAATTTGATTTATTGAGGGTAAAGGTTCAGGCAATTGATTTTATTAAACCCATCAAATTTCAGAATTCAGACCTTGAGAAATTAGCAGATTTAGTATTTGAATTAGCTAAAGAGTTAATCTTCAATCAGGTTGATGCCTACCTCTGCTTAAACTGCTATAAACTGGAGCGCAAAATTGGCTTAGAGGTGTATGTATATAACAAAAATATGTCTCTAGAAAAAGCGCAAGAAGCCTTAAATAATAACTGTAATCTAAGCAAAAAGGGCATCTCCTTAGACCCTTACTTAAAAGGTATTAGGAAGGTCTCTCCTTTAGGATTAGACCCTTCCTTTAAGAGGTTTAGGAAGGTCTATCCTTTAGGATTAGATAAAAATTCAGGTTTCTTAGATAAATTTGAGTTAAAGAAGGAAACAAAATCAGGCATTGAAATCAATATTCTCAAGTGGTCAAAATTATAGAAGAACCTACAAGCCAGAAGGCCGTGGTTTGGCTTCCTATAGCCAAAGCCACAAGCCAGAAGGCCGTGGTTTGGCTTCCGTCACCCGGCCTTATTGGAGAGGCCGGTGCGCGCCTCTGCGCAGTAGCCAAAGCCACAAGCCAGAAGAAAAAAGCAGGACAGGTAACCTTTGAAGGGGATAAAGTAAGTATTAGCTTAAACTATAGCTTATGCACTAATTGCGGCCTCTGTATAAGCAATTGTCCGCATAAGGTCTTGATTTGGCAGGAGAAAACATTTAAGGGGAATAATAAAATAGATATTGTTCAGATTAGCGATTTATCTAAATGTAACGCCTGCGGCAGATGCCAGGAGATTTGTAAATTTAGAGCAATTGTTATTAAATAAATCCCGCACCTTTTTGGGGTAACCCCTGCTAAAAACGAACTTCTATATGATGTAACCCACGCCGCAAGCAGTGGGATATTAAAAAGGTGCGGGATAAAAGAACATAAATTTGTGCGAAAAGAATCAAATGCAAATTCTAAATTCACCCCGCACCTGCTCGGCAGGTCTGCGGGGTTCACCTGCGAGTCGTGCCTTAAAAAAGTCGGAATGGTTATAAGACAATACGGCACAGGCAGATGGTTATGTTATGACTGTCATTTTAAAAGAGAAATCCCTAAAGGCACAAGAGAAACTTTGATAAGGAGTGATACCAAAAATGTTTAAAGTAGGCGATAAGGTAATCCATAGTTCTTACGGCCTCTGTGAGATTGCGGCAATTGAAGCTCAAAATACTTACTACGGCAAGCAGGACTGTTACATTATCTATATGCAAAAAATGAAAGTAATGATTCCTGTTGCTCATGCTTTAGATTTACGTTATCCCATCAAGAAAGAGGAAGTCGCAAAAGTTTTAGACGTGCTTGGTAAACCTGATGAATTGCCAGATGAATTACCTTATAAAGAGCGGATAAAAGTATATACTGAAAAACTGATAAGTAATGATATTTTAAAAGTTGCCGAAGTCTTAAGAAACTTAGCTTTTTTAGATACTATAGATAAATTGAAAGGACCGGAAAAGAATCTGTTTGAACGTATCAATAAGATATTATCTGATGAAATTTCTTTTGTGCAAAATATCAATAAACAGGAGGCGCAGAGGCTTATTGGCAGGCATCTTAAAAAGATTAGAGAGAGTGCAAAATGCCACAAGAGATAATATTAAGGGTAGGCGATACGATAGAATATTCCAATGGTCAAAAGGGGTTAATCGAAAAAATCAGGATAATTTCAAGCGGTAAGCTTGTTGAGGAATATGAATACGATGGCGATGGCCACGATTTAGTATTAACTTTACACTGTAACAATAGCATAACCAACCTTTGGGTCAAAGATACGCGTATTCATAAAGTGCCGGGGGAAAAGAAAGGATAAGGCAATGTCTGCTTTTATACGCACTATCCAAGGCAAAATTTTTGGCATCGACCATAACAAGAAACATTTTTCTTTGGCTATAGAAGAAATTTTGAGCGGAGTAGCCCAGAAAAAACAGATAGATTTCTTGCTGGATCCCAATGTAAGAATTACGAATATTTCTAATCAGCCAATGAAACTTGTGGGTTTGAAAGCTGACGATAAAGTAGAAGTCGGTTATACAAGGGATAAATCCCAAAAGACTGCCTTATTTATTAAAGTTATAGGCTAATACAGATGGAAACCTTTGACTTAGGAATTGCCTGGGACCGTCAAGAGGATAACGAGTTTGTGGAAGGGCTAAATAATTATGCCCTCAAAGAGGGGTTAAAACCTTATTTGCTACATGGATATAATTTCTATACCTCTTTAAAGGATATTAGCGAGGGCAATATTCATTTTCGTCTCTTTCTTAACCGTACCACAGAAGACGATTCCGTATTTAGCGGTTTGCCAAATTTCTTAAAGCGGAAAGGCATTGTTTTTATCAACCATCCAGATAGGGCAAAAGAATCAGCAGATAAATTTAAAATGCATTTGAAATTTAACAGCCACGATATACCTATACCCAAAACAGTCTTACTAGGATCGCAGGACGATAAGCAAAGCTTAGAATTTAAAATAAAATATGTTTCTAAACCTTTTGTGCTTAAACCAGCAAATGGTTTATGTGGCGATGGCGTAATTTTAGATGCACAATCTTTAGATGATGTCATAAAATTAAAAGAGCAGCATGGAGATATAAAATATATTGCCCAAGAAAAGATTAATCCTGTAAATCTAGAAAACAGGCCTGCTTGGTTTAGGGTTTTCTATTGCCTTGGAAAGATAAACCCATGCTGGTGGAATCCATTAACCCGCATCTATGACATACTTACAATAAAGGAGATATATAGATTTGGACTTTATGATATGTGGCGGCTCACCAAAATGATCCATACTGTAAGCGGTTTAGACCTTTTTTCTGTAGAAATGGCCTTACGAAGCAATGAGAAATTTATTGTAGTTGATTATGTCAATGACCAACCAGATATGCGTAAGAAGTCTAAATTCAATGACGGTTTACCCGATGAGATAGTAGATAAGATTATCGGGAATATCATAGCTTTTGTAAAACAAAAATAGGTAAACCCCGTTAGAAAAAGGTCGCCGAAAGCGACCGTTAGCCGTCTTTTTAATAGTTTTTCTAACGGGGTAAAAGATAAAAACCGAAAATGGGTTATAGAATTCTCGATGTAAAAGTAGCAAAGGTTGACCCTGAAAGAAATAAATTAGTTATAAAAAGGAAAAAAGTCAGAGCAGGAAAGATAAAGTACCTAAAAAATAGTTTTATAGTTGATGCCTCTACTCTGATTACCGCCAATGATAACCGCACCATTACGCTTTCAGAAATAAAGGTTGGCAACAGAATAACGATCGATTTTCTAAAAACCAAAGATAAAAAATTGTTGGCAAAAGGAATAAGTGTTCTCAAACTAAGGGATATTAATATCCTACTCAAACGCCCAGAAACTACGAAGTGAACAAGAAAAAAGATGGATATGGCCATATTATGCCTCTTTCTAAGATTAAACCGGGCAGCAGTGTTAGAGTTGATTATGTGAAAGAAAAAGATGGCGGATTTGTTGCTTCAAATATTGTAGTAACAGTCAAATCACAAGGAAGGAAGTGAGGGGGGATGGTTAAAGTAATGAAGGTCGCGTTAGTGTGTTTAGCAGTGGTCGCGTTGGTGGGGGTGGCGGTGCCGGTTTTTGCTCAAGAAAAAGCACAAACCGCACAGGTTACCTCGGTTTCAGGCGAAGTGGTTTCCGTGAACCTGGTAAAATCCGAAGTTGTGGTAAAGCAGCTGAAGGATGCGGTTACCAGCACATACGGGAATACTACCTTTGCAGTAGCGCCTGAAACAAAAATCGCCGAAGGAGATGCTACCTTGAAGCTTTCTGATTTGAAAGCCGGTGATAAAGTAACCGTTGAATATACCACCGACGTCTTAGGAAAGCAAAAAGTAGAAAGCATTGCTGTAGAAACCAAGGAGGTAGCACCGGTTAAATAAAAGAATAAAATAGTGGCGGCTAGCGCAAGTTTTACTTTATTAAGTTAGCCGCCGCTATTATCTAAAAGAGAAAGGCAGGCTTTTGATGAGGGATAGATGGTGGGCACTCGTACCTATAACTTTTTTACTTGTTGGCTGTTCTACAGTTTCGAGTAAAAGACTAAATAGTTTAGAAACGAAAGTAAGCACATTAGAGGCGAGAGTTGATTCGGTTGAGCAAAGGCAATCTGCTATAGAAGGGCAGACTGGCGAGTCGCGGGAGTCAGTGGGATATCTAAAAGGAAAAGTAGATTCGCGCGGGCCTTCTACTGTAGTTGTTACTGGTGCGCAAGGTAATGAAGGATATCTTTATAAATCTGGCAAGAAGTCCTTAACCCATAAGGATATCCAACTTGCCTTAAAGAACGCCGGCTTTTACAACGGAACTATTGATGGCAAGATCGGGAAAAATACCAAAAGGGCGATTAGGGAATTCCAAAAAGCCAATGGCTTAAAGGCTGATGGCGTTGTCGGCCCAAAGACAAAGGATTTGCTTCTACAATACTTAACACAAGAGGTAAAATAAAAGTAGTTTAAAGAGATTCTTCATGAATATTGCCCTCGTTATTTTTGTCTTAACCTATATCATTATTGGCATACAAAACATCCCCAAGCTGCATATTAACCGGCCAGCAGGTGCGCTTTTGGGTGCTGTGGCGATGGTTTTGTTCGGTGTCATCAGCTTAAAAGAGGCGTATGCGGCCATTGATTTGGACACCATTTTATTTATCTTGGTTTAAAATTTTTGATATCTTATGGATCACGACTTTGTTAAAAATGCATTTTTCCTCAGACAGTCAAAGGATAAAGTTTTCTTAACTTATTGCTAAACAATGACTTATCTTTTTAATAATAGTAAAATAAGGTCAAAAATTAACATAGTAGTGATGGATAAGAGAGTGAAGATGAGACTGCGTGAAGATTTTTTAAGGTTTATTAAGTCGCAAAGCATATTGGGTGTGGCGATAGGTATACTTATTGGACAGGTTTTTGCAAAATTTATAAATAGTATTATTGAAGGTTTGGTAATGCCTATACTAGAACTATTCTTTCATGGTACCCAATGGCAGCATATAACCATAAATTTAGGCCGAGTTCGTCTTAATATAGGAATTGTAATTGCCTCAATGCTTGATTTTCTCATAGTCAGTATAGTTGTTTTTCTATTAATAAAATTCATCTTAAAAGAAGAAGATAAGTTTATTGGGTCTTCCAATAAATAAAAGAGGCATAAAGTGAAAAAGATACTTCAGAAGAAAACTGTTTTATCCACAATAATTTTTATCCTTTTTCTTAGCGGAATTTTTGGCTGTGCCCTAGATAAAACATCCCGGCGTAAAGCAGAGTTAGGGGAATTACAAAAAAAATTCTCTTGGTGGCCAACAGATGCCAAGCCCAGCCCGGTAAAAGACGAGGAGCGCGGGGGATACTGGTGGTGGCCAAACCAACCCGGTAAAGTTATGCCTTGGGGAAACCGAGGCTATGTTTATGTATATAAAATCATCTTCGATTATAAGCGAGATGAGCTCCCGCCGCCCAAGCCAAAAGAACTGAGGCCTTCTTTACTGATAAAGAAGATAATCAAGAATATTAAGATTTACTTTGACTACAATAAAGCTGATTTACGGGATGATGCCGCAAAGATACTGGAGAATGCTGTAAGCACTCTTAATAAAAATCTAGAGACAAGCATCCTTATAACCGGAAACTGTGATATCCGTGGCTCAGAAACATATAATGAGAAATTAGGAAAACGCCGAGGGGATGCGGTTAAGAAATTTATGCTTGATAACGGCATACCAGAAGATAGGATTCGTATTATAAGCCGCGGAAAACTAGATGCAGTTGCCCCTATTACTGATTTGGTAGGTATGCAGAAGGATAGAAACGCCCAGTTTATGATTGCTGAGGTTGAAGAGGTAATGATTCCTGCGCCAGATCTTCCTCAAATACAGCAGGAAGCCAAGCCAGTAGAGGAAGGTAAGTATATTATTGAAAAGGAAGAGCATGTTGAGTCAGCCGTAAAAGTTTCGCAGAAAGAATATCTTATTAAGAAAGGCGATTCACTTTGGAAGATAGCTGAGAAAGAACTCGGGAGCGGCCATCGCTGGAAGTATCTCTATGAATTAAACAAAGACAAAATCAAAAATCCTAATAAACTTAAGGCGGGTCAGAAAATAACTATACCTATTGAGAGGGTTGCTCAAAACAGGCCAAAATAAGCAGTGGCTGATAAAGTTTATCGTCGGAGATTGCAGGTGATTGTTCCAAAAGTTAGGTTTGTTAATCTACGAAATTTTATCGACGGAGAAAGTGGAGGTGAAATTGAAAGAGAGAATTGAAATTCTCCGACGAGAAAATAGTTTTGAGCAAGGCTCTCTATTATATGTGGAGGTGATTAATATGCCTAGAAGAACAAGATTACTTATACCAAATGCGTGTTATCATATTATTCAACGCGGAAATCAAAAACAAAATATCTTCTTAGAAGGCGCTGACTTTGAA
>Ga0210049_1002634_pt1 | contig 16695 bp, 16 predicted proteins | sample CryGeyCG2014_300_2_FD_183964 | JGI IMG/M metagenome (GOLD analysis project Ga0210049, IMG submission 183964) | Groundwater microbial communities from aquifer - Crystal Geyser CG06_land_8/20/14_3.00 (SPAdes) (version 2) | ecosystem: Environmental > Aquatic > Deep subsurface > Groundwater | place... | reverse complement strand
TGGACATAATTGTAGGGGTTTGATTTATCAAACCCGCAATTGACGGGCGTCATAAATGTCGCCCCTACATTTAATGTGCAAATATTTAATTCGTTCTATATAACGGGGCTTGCAGGAAAGGAAAAAATTTGGTAGAATAAAGAAAGGAGGAGAAGGATGAGGAAACTTAAGCATATTCATTTTGTAGGGATTGCCGGTATAGGTATGAGTGGAATAGCCAAGGCACTTCTTGAATTAGGCTATCAGGTCTCAGGCTCTGATCTTAATTCTTCTCACCTTACGAGGAAACTAAGGAAGATGGGAGCTGCTGTTCATCAGGGTCATCGTCAGAATAATGTAGGCAGTCCTGAGCTGATGGTAGTCTCTTCAGCGGTCTCCCCCCAAAATCCAGAGGTAGCCTATGCCCGCAAAAAGGGAATCCCGGTAATTCAGCGAGCTGAGATGTTGGCTATGTTGATGGAAGGAAAGAAGGGAATTGCTGTAGCTGGAACCCATGGAAAGACTACTACTACCTCAATGATAGCTTTGGTTTTAGAGAAGAATAATCTCGATCCCAGTGTGGTTATTGGAGGGGAATTAAATGATATTGGGGGGAATGCTAAGCTGGGCCGAGGCGAACATTTAGTGGTGGAAGCTGATGAGAGTGATGGCTCGCTACTTAAATTATCTCCTACTATTGCTGTAGTTACTAATATTGAAGCAGACCATCTTGATTATCATCACACTTTAGAAAGGATTATTCTTGCTTTTAAGAAATTTATTGGAAATCTGCCTAACTCTGGTCTGGCTGTTTTGTGTAAAGATTGCCCTAATCTGGAAAAGATAATCTCTCTTTCAAATAAGAGGCTGATTACTTACGGAATAGAGAGGGAAGCTGACCTTGTGGCTAAGGAGATTAAACTTTCTGGACTTTCCTCTACTTTTTTAGTCTTTCTTAAAGGGGAGAGGCTGGGAGAAGTCAAATTAAATGTGCCTGGCAGGCATAATGTGAGTAATGCTCTGGCAGCTATATCTGTGGGGTTAGAAGTAGGGCTAAATTTCCCCCAGATCTCTCAGGTCTTAACTACTTTTAAGGGGGTAAAAAGGAGATTTCAGATTAAAGGGAATGTTGAGGGAATTATGGTAATAGATGATTATGCTCATCATCCAACTGAGATTGAGACTACTCTTTCGGCAGCCAAATCTGGTTTTAATCGCCGGACAATCTCAGTCTTTCAACCCCATCGTTATACCCGAACAAGAGATTTATTGGAAGAGTTTGGGGGGTCTTTTCATCAGGCTGATAAAGTGGTGATTACTGATATCTATCCGGCTTTAGAAGAGCCCATTCCGGGAGTAGATGCAAGGCAGATAGCTGAGCTAATAAAGAAGAGAGAAAAGGGTAAAGAGGTGAGATTCATCTCTTCTAAATCAGAGATTGTTACTCATCTTCTTAGCACTGCCCGGCGGGGGGATTTAATTCTTACCCTGGGAGCAGGGGATGTCTGGAAAGTCTCCCGGGATTTTGTCTCTCAGCTTAAAAAGCAGAGGACAGAAGCAAGTGGGAAATGAATGCGGAATGCGGAATGCGGAATGCGGAAGGTGTGAGAAGTGAGAAGTGGGAAATTAACAATCTTATTAACATCTAACTTGAATATGACTCTTAAAACATTTATTATTAAAGCTATTTACAGGGTCATTTACAAAGTCGTTTGTTAAATTTTCAACCTTTGTCAACTAACAACTAACAACTAACAACTAAAAACTAAGAACTAAAAACGTGGTGGGTTAAATGAAGAAAGAGAGCTTAGAGAAGAAGTTAAGGGAGATTTGTCGGGGAGAGCTTAGATTAGGAGAGTCAATGAGGGCTCATACCTCCCTTAGGATTGGAGGACCGGCAGATATCTTCATTGTCCCTCAGGATTTTGAAGACCTAAAAAGTATAACTATGTTTGCCGGGCAGGAAGAGATTCCTTATTTTGTTTTAGGGAAAGGAACCAATCTTTTAGTTTCGGATAAAGGTCTAAGAGGTATAGTTATAAAAGTAGCTGGTTGGATGGATCATATTATTAATAAGGAGGAAAAGGTCTTGGCTGGCTCGGGAGCAGACCTGTCCCGGGTAGGAAGAGTAGCAAAAGATTTGGGTTTAAGTGGTTTAGAATTTGCCGTGGGTATCCCGGGCACAGTAGGAGGGGCAGTAATTACCAATGCCGGAGGGAATCTTGGTTGCCTGGGCGATATCCTAAACAAGGTCTTAGTTCTAAATCCCCAGGGAGAGGTCAAGATTTTAAGCAAAGAGGACTTAAACTCAGACTATCGAGAAAGTTTAATTAAGTCTACCGACTTAATCATCCTTGAGGCTGAGCTCTCTTTAAAGTCAGAAAAAAAAGAAGAGATTGAAAGGAGGATGGAATATCTTAAGGCTCAAAGAATAAAGAGTCAGCCTCGGGGTATTCTTTCTGCCGGAAGTATATTCAAAAACCCTAATGGGAGCTCAGGTGCTTCTGAGGGTGAGGAGCCTCCTGCTGGCTATCTTATTGAAAGGGTAGGGGCCAAGGGGCTGCACCTGGGAGATGCTTATGTCTCTGAAGTTCATGCTAATTTTATTATCAATCGAGAAAAAGCTAAGGCCAGGGAAGTTTGGGAGCTAATCAATATAATAAGGGCTCGGGTGGAGAAGAAATTTGGGATAAGATTAACCTTAGAGATTGAGATGGTAGGGGAGTGGTAGGTGGTAGGTGGTAGATGAAAAAGGAAAAGAAAAAACTTAAGAAGAGATTCTTAAGAAGAAAGGTAGTCTTCCTTTTGGTCTTAGCTTCAACTTTTATCTTTCCTCTCTTTTCCTCAACTTATTTTGCTTTGGGAAGAGTTGAGGTGAGAGGGGAAAGAGAGCTATCTTCTTTTGAGCTTTTAAGTTTAAGTAAGATTAGACCAAGAAGAAATCTTTTCTGCCTTAACCTAAGAAAGATAAGGGCTAACCTGCAAAGACATCCTAAGATAAAGGAGGTTGAGATTTCCCGTCGGCTTCCGAATACTGTCCTTTTAAAAGTGAGGGAGAGAAAGCCAGAGGCAGTAGTCTTTACTCATAACCTCTTTTGGATAATAGATAAAGAAGGATTTGTTTTAGATAAGAAAGATAATAAAGGTCGCCTGCATCTTCCTTTACTCACCGGAGTAGGTAAACTTAAGATGAGAATAGGAGAAAGACTAAAGGATGAAAAGGTAAGTCAAGCCCTTGATTGCCTGAGGTTTTCCTCTTGCCTTCAGCCGGAGAAGCTTGCGAAGGTAGGTTTTGATTCTTGGGGGAAGGTATATTTATATACTAAGAGTGGACTGGAGATTAGATTAGGAGAAGCAGAAGATTTAAGAGAAAAGATAGAGGAGATTCCTCTGGTTTTGGAGAGGGTTAAAGAGAGTTCGCCGAGGGTTAAATATATAGATATTCAAGTCAAGGACAGACCAGCTGCTGGCTCGGGAGAGATCTAAAGCAACATTCTGTGAATGTTGGATTAGAAGATGGTAGGAGTGCCTTTAGGCACGATACGATAAATGGTAGGAGTGCCTTTAGGCACGATTAGGCACGATTATATCGGGCATAAATGCCCTCCTACCGGCACGATAAATGGTAGGAGTGCCTTTAGGCACGATTAGGCACGATTAGGCACGATGAGGCATGATTATATTGGGCATAAATGCCCTCCTACCGCGGCTAACACCTAGAACCTAACTAACAACTAACATGGAGTGAGGTAACAAATGGTTGGTAAAGAGTGGCAACTTTCTTTAGGTTTTGTCTGTGTTATCTTAGGTTTTCTCTCCGCGGTGCAGTTTCGGACCCAGCAAAGATTATCTTCTTCTCTTCCTGATAGCCGGGTAGAGGAGCTAACGACAGTCTTAAAAGAAGCAGAGAAAAAGAGAGATTCTCTGAAAAAAGAAGTTAAAGTTTTAAGAAGCAATTTAAGTAAATATGAGCAGGCAGCCAGTGAGGGTGAGAGCTTAATTGCAGTTATGAATACTGAGCTAAAGAAGATGAGATTAATTGCTGGTTTGACTAAGGTGAAGGGTGAGGGCTTGATTATTTATCTGGAAGATAGTAAACTAAAGGCTAATCTAGCAGAAGATACTGAGTTGTTTCTTATTCATGAGGAGGACCTCTTGAAGGTAGTTAACGAACTCTTTGCCGCTGGTGCCGAAGTAGTCTCCATTAATGGACAGCGAATGATTGCTAATACTGAGATTCGTTGTGCTGGTCCTACTATCTTAGTTAATGGTACCCGCATTGCTTCTCCTTATGAGATATCAGCTATTGGCTCAGCCCGGGGTTTGGAGAGCTCCTTAAATATGCGGGGAGGGATTGTGGAGATGCTGCGGGCAGTGGGGATTAAAGTTAATCTGGTTAAGAGCTCTAAAGTAGTAATTCCTGCTTTTTCTGGTGCTTCCCACTTTGATTATGTTGAGCCAGTAGAGGGGGGAGAATGATCTGGATTATTCCCTTAGGACTGATAATTGGAATATTAGCTGGTTTTCTCTCCCCTTTTACTATACCTTTATTTTATGCTCGTTATATGTCAGTATCCCTCCTTGCTTGTTTTGATTCTGTCTTAGGGGGATGGCGGGCTAATCTGGAGAAGAGATTTGATAATGTTGTCTTTTTAAGTGGTTTCTTTATCAATGCATTTTTAGCTGCTCTTTTAGTCTATTTGGGGGATAAGCTGGGAGTGAATCTTTATCTAGCGGCTATAGTGGCTTTTGGAGTGAGATTGTTCCAGAATTTAGCTATCATTAGAAGGCATTTGTTGAAAAAGTGGAACATATTGAGGATTAAAGATTAAAGATTAAAGATTAAAAACCTAACACCTGTAGAGGAGACTCTTTAGAGTCGCTAAAACAAAGCAGGACTAAAGTCCTGCCTCTACAAAGTCGCTAAAACAAAGGCTAAAGCCGGGTAGAAGGAAAACTAAGAACTAAGAACTAAGAACTAACAACTAACAACTAAGAACTAAATAGAGCGAAGCGAAAAGGAGAGGGGGTGAGTTTAATGCCCAGAGGGGATATAGTAGTGGGTTTGGATGTAGGAACTACCAAGGTTGCCTCCATTGTGGCTGAGATTACACCTGAAAAGGAGGTTAATATTATTGGGGTGGGAAGTAACCCGGCAGTGGGCTTGCGTAAGGGAGTGGTAGTTGACCTTGGAGATACTGTAAGGTCGATTGAGCGAGCAGTGGAGAAAGCTGAGAGAATGGCCGGGGTAGATATAGAAGGAGTATATGTCGGAGTTGCTGGTGAGCATATATCTTCTCTTAATAATCGTGGGGTAGTGGCAGTTTCTGGAAGTAGGGGAGAAGTTACTGAGGAGGATGTGGAAAGGGTCCTAGAGGCGGTAAAAATTATTTCTCTTCCTGCTGACCGTGAGATTATCCATGTAATCCCCCGGGGCTATATCATTGATGGGCAGGATGGAATTAAAAATCCGGTGGGAATGAGCGGTCAGCGTCTGGAGGTAGAAGCCCATATAGTCACGGGAGCAGTGACTTTTATCCAGAACCTTTTAAAATGTGTGCAGAGAGTAGGTTTAATGGTCAATGATTTAGTCCTTCAACCAGTAGCTTCAGCCTCAGCTATACTTTACCCGGATGAAAAGGAGATTGGAGTAGTCCTTGTTGATATTGGAGGAGGGACTACTGATATAGCGATATTTGTTGGGGGTAGTATTGCTTACACGGTAGTAATACCAGTAGGAGGTAACCATTTTGACCGGGATATTGCCTATGGATTAAGCACTACCCTTTCCGAAGCAGAAAGGATAAAGAAAGAGTACGGTTATGCTTTAAGAAGTTTAATTCCTAATGATGAGTTGATTGAAGTAAGGAATATAGGTGATGAGAAGACAAGAGAGTTGCCTCAAAGGTTAGTAGGAGAGATTGTTGAGGCCAGGATGCAGGAGATCTTTGATTTGGTTAAGAGAGAGATAGCAAAATCTGGCTATCAAGATTTGATTCCAGCCGGTATGGTGGTTACTGGAGGTACTGCCCTGCTTAAAGGGATTGTGGAGGCAGCTAAAGGAAGTTTGGACCTGCCGGTAAGAGTAGGGGTTCCCCAGAGAGTTGGTGGTTTGACCGAGGAGGTTTCCTCTCCTATTTATGCTACCGGTGTGGGACTGGTCTTATATGGAAAGCAAAACTATGAGAGACTCCAGCCAATCAAGGCTAAAGGGGGTCGCCTGTTAGGGGAGGTTATGGGGAGGATTAAGAGATGGTTCAAAGAGTTTATCTAAGGAAGAGGAGGCGAAAAAAAAATGGGCAAGCCTGAAGTGAGTGAATTTGCTAAGATTAAGGTAGTTGGGATTGGAGGAGCGGGGAGTAATGCAATTAACCGGATGATTGAAGCTGGTCTTCAGGGTGTTGACTTTATTGCTATTAATACTGATGCTCAGGCTTTAACCTTATCAACAGCTCCCCAGAAGTTGCAGATTGGAGCGAAATTGACTAAGGGGCTAGGAGCAGGTTCAAACCCTGAGCTGGGACAGAAGGCTGCTGAAGAGGATCGGGATGAAATTGAAGAGGTCTTAAAGGGTGCAGATATGGTCTTTGTTGCCTGTGGTATGGGGGGAGGAACTGGCACTGGTGGTATCCCGGTAGTTGCCCAGATAGCAAAATCTCTGGAGGCTCTGACTGTGGGGGTAGTGACTAAGCCTTTTACTTTTGAAGGGGAAAGACGAATGGCAGTTGCTGAAGAAGGGATTAAATGCCTGCAAGAGGAAGTAGATACGCTTATTACTATTCCTAATGACCGTCTACTTCAGGTAGTTAAAGAGCGTACTCCTTTAATTGATGCCTTCAAAATAGCTGATGATGTCTTAAGGCAAGGGGTGCAAGGGATATCTGATTTAATCATTATTCCCGGCTTAATTAATCTTGATTTTGCTGATGTTAAAGCAATTATGGAAAATGCTGGTTCAGCCTGGATGGGAATTGGAGTAGCTAGCGGTGAAGGAAGGGCCTCAGCTGCTGCCCAGGCGGCTATCTCTTCCCATCTTCTGGAGACTTCTATTGAAGGAGCTAAGGGGATCTTGTTTAATGTAACTGGTGGACTGGACCTTTCTTTGCCTGAGGTTCATGAGGCAGCCGGGATAATTTCTCAAGCTGTTGACCCCGATGCTAATATTATCTTCGGAGCAGTGATTGATGAGAATTTGCAGGGAGAGATGCGGGTTACTGTCCTAGCCACTGGTTTTGGGACAGCTGTCCCCAGAAGAAAGGAGGAGAAAGTTAAAGAGAAGAAAGAAGAAAAACCTCCAACTATTGTCTCTCCTCCGGGGGGAGATCTGGACATCCCAGCCTTTTTGAGAAGAAAGTAGGCTAAAGATTAGAAGATTGAAGATTAAAGATTGAAGATTAGAAGATTGAAGATTAGAGAAAAGGAAAAAGAGGAAAGAATATCTTGAGGTCTTATTCCTTAATTAAAGGAGCGAAGATATTATTGAGCCAGGAGAAAGGCTTTCAGCCCTCACCTAAACCTTCTCTTCCCGGGATTAAGATTTGTCTTGCCTATCCCAATAGTTACTTTCTTGGTATGTCTAATTTAGGTTTTCAGCTTATTTATGGAATGCTTTCTCAAAGACCTAATCTGATTTGTGAGAGAGTATTTCTCCCCTCAAAAGATGAGGAAGAAGAATACAGAAGGACAAAAAGTCTCCTTTTCTCTCTTGAATCTCAAATACCAATAAGAGATTTTGAGATAATTGCTTTTTCTCTCTCTTTTGAACTTGATTATTTGAATATATTAAGGATTTTAAAATTAGGGAAGATTCCTCTTTTTTCCCAAGAGAGAGGGGAAGATGACCCCCTAATAATTGCTGGTGGGGCCTGCACTTTCTTAAACCCAGAACCAGTAGCTTCCTTTTTTGATTTTTTGGTAGTTGGAGAAGGGGAAGAGGTAATTTTAGAGATAGTGGAATTAGTAGGAAGGGGCAAGGGACAAGGGTCAAGGGCAAAGAGAGAATTATTAAAAGAATTATCTAAGATTCCTGGAGTATATGTGCCTTCCCTTTATGAGGTGAGCTATAAGAAAGACGGGACTATAAAGGAGGTAAAGGCAGACAAAGGTGCACCAATGAGGATTAAAAAGAGATGGGTTAAGAAGATGAGCTCCCCTCCCTTTATCATTACCCCCAATACTTCTTTTAAAAATACTTATTTAGTAGAGCTAAGTCGGGGTTGTCCTTTTTCCTGCCGGTTTTGTATGGTAAGGGCTTGTTATGCTCCTTATCGGATAAGGAAGAAGGAGGAGATAATCTCTTCAATAAATGAAGGATTAAGATATACTGATACGATTGGGTTATTAGGGGCGGCAGTCTCAGCTTATCCAAGACTTGAGGAGATAATATCTTATTTGAATGAAAAGTCGGCAAAAGTTAAAATATCCTCTCTTTATTTAGGTACTTTAAATGAGGAAATAATTTCTTCCCTTAAGGAGGGCGGGCAGCGGACTCTAACTTTAGGACTGGAAGTAGGGACAGGTAAAATGAGAAGAGTAATTAATAAAAAGATTGATAAAAAAGTTATTGACCTGATTGCTAAATATAACTTTAGACAGTTAAAGTTGTATTTTATGATTGGCTTACCGGGTGAAGAAGAAGAAGATTTAAGGGCAATTGCTTTACTCGTTCAGGAAATATTAACTATCTTAAATTCCCAGACTAAAGTGGTGGTGAATGTCACTCCCTTTATACCTAAGCCTTATACACCTTTTCAATGGGTGGGAATGGAGGATATAAAAGTTATTGCTGGGAAATTAAGGTTTCTAAGAGATTTTCTAAGAAGGGACAAAAGGGTAGAGTTAAACTTAGAGAGTTCCCGTTGGGCTTTAATTGAGGCTGCTCTCTCCAGAGGAGACCGCCGAGTTAGTGAAGTTATAGTTAAAGCTGAGGAAAAAGGAGGTAATTTTAAGGACTGGCAAGATGCTTTTGAGGAGACTAACCTAACTCCTTCCTTTTATGCTAATCGGAAGAGGGAAAAGGATGAGGTCTTCCCCTGGCAGTCCATTGAAGGAGGATTAAATAGGGAGAGATTGTGGAAAGAATATCAGAAGGGATTGGAGATTGGGGATAGTTGAGTAGTTGAGTGGTTGAGGAGTTGAGGAGTTTAAAGAGTTAAAGAGTTAAGTAGAGGCAGGACTTTAGTCCTGCGGAGTTGAGGAGGAAGAACTAAGAACTAAGAGGAGGCAATAGCCAATAGCCAATCTGATACTTTGACACTCTGACACTTTGACACTTTTTTTCAGACACCTACCACCAGTCCAGTATCCAGCATCCAGTATCCAGCGACTAACACCTAACACCTAACATCTAACATCTATTTGAAAGGAGGGATGAATTGTGGGTCAAACTTGGCAAAAGACTTTAAATTTTTTGGGCTGGGGAGAGAATGGAGAATATGAAGAGCAAGAAGGAGAAAATCTCTCTCCACGCAAGAGAAGAGTGCTTAGTCTCTCCTCTTCTTCCAAGCAGATGGAAATTGTAGTAGTGGAGCCACAAGATTTTGAGGGGGTGCAGGGAGTGGCTGACCACCTTAAAGGGCGTCAGGCAGTAGTGATTAACTTACAAGATGTAGATTCAGAAACAGCCCGCAGGATTGTAGATTTTACCAGTGGAGTAATCTATGCCCTCGATGGTCGCCTGCAGAAAGTAAATGAGAGTATCTTCTTATTTACTCCCAGCAATGTAAATATTATTGCTGAGAAGCGAGAGAGCCGGGAGGCAGGACTTTTCTCCTGGGGAAGGTAACTGGCGGCATTCGGAGAATGTCAATTTGGATTAGAAGATTAGAAGATTGCTGATTGGAAGATTTGTAATCGCTGATTTTATATCAGCGTCAATTTTGGAGTGCATTGACCGTGTCAATGCATGCAGCAACAGCTTTGTGCATTCCATAGAAGTCAAACTTTCGTTTGACACTCCAAAGAAAGGTATCAAAGATTGATACTCTGACACTTTGATACTCTGATTATGATGGGGCATTGTCAACAAAATAATGCTTGCATTTTAATCTCTGTAATCGGTGTTTTAATCACCGTAATCACAGCGTTATTTATTTGACAAAGCATAATGGGGCTCGGCAGCAAACGGAGGATAGAGATGCTTGAGGATAAAATTGGCTTCATTGGGGCTGGAGTAATGGGAGAAGCCCTGATGAGGGGAGTTCTTGTCTCTAAATTGGCCTCCCCCAAAAATATTTTAGCCTATGACCCGGATTCCAATAAATTGAGTAGATTGGCTAAGGAGTTAAAGATTGCTCTAGCAAAGTCTAACCGGGAGGTAGTAAATTTAGTAAGAGCAGTTATTTTGGCAGTTAAGCCGGATATAATACCTTTAGTGTTAAAGGAGATTGGCTCCTTACTTAAGCCTTCCCAGTTAATAATCTCTATTGCTGCCGGGGTAACTCTGAAGGAGATTGAAGGGAGGCTGAAAGCTGAAGTGCCGGTGATTCGGGTAATGCCCAATACTCCTTGTCAGGTTCAGGAAGGAATGTCGGCTATCTGCCTGGGTAGGGGCTGTGGGGAGAAGGAAAGAAGGTTAGCCGAAAGTATTTTTGCCTCAGTGGGTAAAGTAATTGTAGTGGAGGAAAAGTTAATTAATGCTATAACTGGTCTTTCTGGTAGTGGTCCAGCTTATGTCTTCTTAATGATTGAAGCCTTATCTGATGCTGGAGTAATGGTAGGCTTGCCCCGAAAAATAGCTCAAACCCTATCTGCCCAGACTGTCTTTGGCTCAGCAAAGATGGTTTTAACCTCAGGCAAACATCCAGCTCAACTAAAGGATAATGTGGCTAGTCCGGGGGGAACTACTATTGCTGGAATTCATGCTCTGGAGAAGGAAGGTTTCCGAGCTGGCTTAATTAATGCTGTCCTAGCTGCAGTGAAGAGAGCAAAAGAATTGGAGGAGCAAAGCTAAAAGTAAATGAGTGTTTTCCAGTCCTTGATTTTGGGTCTGATCCAGGGTTTAACTGAGTTTATACCTGTCTCTTCCTCGGCTCACCTAGTAATTGTTCCTTATCTTTTAGGGTGGAAGGAGCCGGGAGTCTCTTTTGATGTCTTTCTGCACCTGGGGACTTTAGGAGCAGTCATCTTATTTTTCTGGAAAGACTTACTTAAATTACTTTCTGCTTTCTTTAATAGTTTAAAAGAGATTAAGAGATTTAAAGTTAATTTTCAAGAAGACCCTTTTATAAGATTATCCTGGCTTATTATTATAGCCTCATCTCTTACAGCAATAATCGGAGTTACCTTTAAAGATACCTTTGAGAGACTTTTTGAAAATCCTTTGGGAGTAGCTTGCTTCTTATTATTAACTGGTCTCTTATTATGGTCTACAAGGTTAGTAGGTAAAGGAGAAAAGAGAGAAAAACAAATGACTATATTTGATACTTTAATTGTTGGTTTTGCCCAGGGCTGTGCTATTGCCCCGGGAATTTCCCGCTCGGGCTGGACAATTGTCGTTGGTCTCTTCTGTGGACTAAATAAGGAACTGGCGGCTAGATTTGCCTTTTTGTTATCTATACCAGCTATTTTAGGAGCAGGTTTAGTTAAGTTAAAGGACCTCTGGGTAAGTGGCTCTTTTAGTGGGAACATTCTTAGTTTTTCTCTGGGGGCCCTAATAGCTATGCTTAGCGGCTATCTGGCTATCGGAGTATTACTTAAAGTTCTGCAAAAAGGAAGACTTGACATTTTTGCTTATTATTGCTGGGCATTAGGCTTAGGAGTAATTATTTATCAGATGTGGTAATGTCAAAAATGTTGTGAAACTACAGGTGAACACAGATGAACACAGATAAAAAATTTCTTTATAAAGAGTTAATGTAATCGCCAACTGTGTTTATCTGTGGTTATTTGACAATACGCTGAAGGCAGGGGGGAGGGTAGTTATGGCCAAGAATAAAAAGAAAGAAAGCTTTGACCTGGAGTATGAGATTGTGGGAATTGCCTTGCTTTCTCTTTCTATTCTTTCTTATCTTAGCCTTCTTTTAACTCCCCAGAGCGGTGCTTTAGGTCGCCTCTTTAGTTCATTCCTTAGAGAGGGCTTTGGCTGGGTGAGTTATTTTATCCCTCTGACCTTTGCCATTCTTGGTCTTTATCTTGTCTGGCAAAAGAGTCTCAGGCTTTACCAATTTTCCCGAAAATCTTTTGGTCTAGTCCTCCTTTTTTTAAGTTTATTTCCTCTGCTTCACTTAATAGCTTCTCAAGGGCTCAGTGGAGAGGAGTTAATTAAGATAGCCAAAGAGGGGAGAGGTGGAGGAATAATTGGAGCTCTAACCTCTCTTTACTTACTTAAAAATTTTGGAAGGATTGGTTCTTATGTCTTAGTCATATCTTTAATCTTAATTGCTACCTCTCTTACCTTTAGCACTTCTTTGTCCTCTCTCCTTCGCTTCTTGCAACTAACCTTTAAAAAAGTTCTCCCCCACCTTAAATCTTTTAAGGATGTTTTAGGTAAAGGGATAAAAAAGTTATCTTCCTTAAGATTACCCAAAAAGAATCTTTTATCTAACCCTGTGGAGGAAGTTCTCCCTCCTCCCTCAGAAGAATTAGAGGAAGATGGAGCATCTAAGGAAGAGGAAAGAGTCCCTTTACCGGAAAAGAGAAGAGGAGTATTGCCGGAAGAGCAAGTAAAGTCACCTACTTATCAACTTCCACCTTTATCTTTACTCAAGGCTAAAAACTTTCCCTCTTCTGTTCAGGAAGGGTTGATTAAAGAGCAGAAGGATAAGATTTTGGAAACCCTGGGTGATTTTGGTATTGAAGCTGAGATAGAGGAGATTAGCTCTGGTCCCAGAATTACTCGTTATGAACTTAAGCCTTCGGCAGGAGTAAAGGTAAGAGAGGTTGTTAATTTAGCTGATGACCTGGCTCTTCATTTAGCCGCTGCTCCCATTCGGGTGGAGGCTCCCATCCCTGGTAAGTCGGCGGTGGGGATAGAGGTTCCTAATAAGAGTAAGTCTATTGTCTATTTAAAAGAATTGATTGAGGAGGTTCCCCTTTTAGAAAAGGTAAAATCCAAACTCTTCTTTGGCCTGGGGAAGAGTATTGCTGGAGAAAATAAGATTGCTGACTTAACCAGAATGCCTCATCTATTGATTGCTGGAGCTACCGGGTCGGGTAAGAGCGTCTGCATCAACTCAATTATTGCTAGTTTTTTATTTAAAGCTAAGCCCGATGAGATTAAATTTTTAATCATTGACCCCAAGCGAGTGGAATTAACTTTGTATAATGATATTCCTCATCTTGTTTGCCCGGTAGTAATAGATGCTAAGATGTCTGCTCTTAGTTTAGAACTGATGGTGAAAAAGATGGATGAGAGGTATGAGATGTTTGCCCAGTCCGGGGTAAGAAATATTGAGGGATATAATAACAAAGAAGAGAAGAAGTTACCTTATATCTTAATCATTATTGATGAATTAGCTGATTTGATGTTCCAAACTGCTCTGGAGGTAGAAAAGAATATTTGCCGATTAGCTCAACTGTCCCGGGCAACTGGTATTCATCTGATAATTGCTACCCAGAGACCTTCAGTGAATGTAATTACTGGTCTGATTAAGGCTAATATTCCTTCCCGCATCTCCTTTGCTGTCGCCTCACAAACAGATTCCCGGACTATCCTGGATATGAATGGAGCAGAAAGGTTATTAGGAGAAGGAGATATGTTGTTTCTACCCATAGAAGACTCCAAGCCAACCCGACTTCAAGGAGCTTTTATTAATGAGAAGGAGACAAAATCTCTGGTTGATTTTTGGAAAAGGCAAGCTGAGCCTGAATATGAGGAAGATTTTTTAAATCTGGCTCCTCCGGAGAAGGGTGGGGATGAAGAGATAGAGATTGATGATGAATTATTTAGAGAGGCAGTAGATATAATAATGAGTGAAGGACAAGCTTCAGTCTCCATGCTTCAGCGCAAATTAAAGATTGGCTATGCCCGGGCTGGTCGTTTGATAGACTTAATGGAAAAGCAAGGGATAATCGGTCCCAGCCTGGGAAGCAAACCCCGGGAGGTGCTTAGATCTGACGGATTCTCCTAGGACTTCAGCACTCCCGAGCCCCCTTCAATACTACATTATTCATTTCGACTTTCTCTCATTTCTCAAATAAACTCCTTGTTCTTCTAAGAGTGTAAGTTGTGCTGATATGTTTTTTGTCTCATATTTTTTAAGCCTTAGTTTATATCTTTCGTCTATTTTGCCTTTACTTAGTCTATCTAATATCATCTTGTGGTATTTCTCATCAATCTCGCAAGATATATATTGTCTCTTTAATATTTTGCAGGTTTCTATTTCTGAACCACTACCACCAAAAAGAATTAGAACAATGTCACCTTTCAGAGTGCAGCTTTTTATTAGCATTTCAGAGAGTTTTTGAGGTATCTGGCAGGAATGAAATGTCTTTTCTTTGCTCACATTTTTTACTAAATTAAAATAAAACCAGTCATAAGGCATTCTTCCTTTAGAACCATTTGCTATATTTCCTAAGATTCTTTTATCTGTTGGGTTTTTATAAGGAACTGCTATATTATCTTTATAAAACTTATTGTCTTTCGTTTTGCGACAATGTAAAATACTTCTGTGCGCAGTTGTAAATCTTTTAGGACTATGTCCAACATTGGTATTATATACCCATACATAATCCAAAACCTCATAGCATACTTTATCCAGGTAATTCACTCTCAAGTATGCATTTTGTTTAGGATAATTAATTAGGAATATATTCCCACTATCTTTCAGAACTCTCAGTGATTCTTTTGCTAATTCAATATACCATTTGGTATAATCATTTCATTTTTTCATTCTGAAATCAAATCTACCGCGTTTTGTAAATCTTCACTACACTCTCTACAAAAAAGTTCAATTTTTTCTTCAATAAATGGACTTTCTGACAAAACAAGTTTATTTTCAATTACTTCATAAATATCGTATCTGTTTGGTTGTGTTACAAATTCTTTACAACCACAATTATTGCATTTAATTTCCATAATACCTCCCTGTTAAATTGTGATACCATTGATAAACATTTTCATAATTCATAAATGTAACTAATTCATTTAATTTACTTTGAGTAAATGTAGGTCTATTAATTTCTCTTCCGAATTTTGTCTCTCTTTCTTTATTAGAAATTATATTGAAATTATTACTTCCAGAAATTGAAAGCAAAACATCGTTAAATCGTAATAATCCAGAATATATTGGTGTTGAATATTCAACTTCAAACAAGGAAATTAGTTTTGATTTATCAATCCAAAGCACATCAATTTCAGAAATTATATCATCAATATCTTTTCTAAATGAGGGTAATTGATAAATTAATTTTGAATTATCAATAATTTTCGTATCAATTCTTTCTCTATCATTAATAGGAAACCATATTTTATAGCCTTTAATTATTCCTATTGAGCCAATTAATGATTGCAGTTGATAATGGTCGAGCTCGGGGACTTTTAAGTTTATTTTTGTTATATTAAAAAGCGAATTTAATCCTAAGTAACCATCAGCGCTAAATTTTGGCATGTTAGCAAAGTCTAATACAGTTCCTTGTTTTTTAAAATAAATATTTGCTTTATATTGACCATCAATAGATGGAGGTGTTTGACTGAAATAAATTTCATATGTATTAAAGGGAACTAAAAAAATTTGATTTTCATCGTCAGAAAGAAAACATATAAACGATTTTTTCCCTTGCATTAATGCAATATCTTCTTTTCGTAAACCATAGAAACAGTAGGGCTTGTTCGTATCTTTTTTCTGAATAGCTGAATAACGAAAATAAATATATACATCAATCGGAGGTATATAAAACAACGATTGCGTATTGCCAACTTTAACAAGTTTTCCGAATTTCTCTTCTATTTGTTTGATTATTTTTTCTTTAATCGGATTTGCCATTTTTTGTTCTCCTTGGAAAATAAATTTTTGGAGTTACATCGGTATTTCCATATAGAAAGTGATGAAAGATTTTTAGATTGCTTCCAACAGAAAGCATATTTGACTCGCTTGTGTCGTATTCGTTTAGAATGCTCCTTTTATATTCCTTATCAATAATATCTCTTGGGAGAATCGGCTCAAACTTATGAAAAGCTTTCTCAATGCTCTTAACAAATTTATGATAGCCCTTCCCTTGATGAATAATAAAGAAATCATTCTCAATTAAGATGTCAGGAAATTTATCAAGGTTATCAAGTTTTGTAGCATCAAAAGGATTTCCAAAGTTATGTTTCTTACTTATTTTTTTTACCAGTTCATTATGAAAAACAAAATTATTCTTTTCTGTACAAAATTTAAATATCTCTGTTATGACTTTCTGCTTTTTACTTTTCATCTTTCAACCCTTCTGCATGCACGGCAGGCAGGCATCCCTTCACCATAATGTCCTCTCTAACTTGCACAGAGATAAATTATCTCTAAACTGGCTTTGGAAGACCACCCGAGATAGAAAGTAATGACCCCAGGATTAGCACTTGAATGATCCAGCCAATCACACAGACCCCTACTGCCCGTAATGTGCTTTGATAGTCAAGAGCCTGCCTTACGGCAATCACCATGGCTATTAGCATCCAGATTGAGGCAAATAGAAAAATAATCTCAGTCAGCCCGGGGATGATACCTAATACACGAATCAACCCGGGGGAGCTGGAAAAGCCAATAGTTCGCAGCAGTTCACCCGGCTCTGCTTTGGTCT
>Ga0210049_1002630_pt1 | contig 16709 bp, 24 predicted proteins | sample CryGeyCG2014_300_2_FD_183964 | JGI IMG/M metagenome (GOLD analysis project Ga0210049, IMG submission 183964) | Groundwater microbial communities from aquifer - Crystal Geyser CG06_land_8/20/14_3.00 (SPAdes) (version 2) | ecosystem: Environmental > Aquatic > Deep subsurface > Groundwater | place... | reverse complement strand
GAATAAAAAAAATCTTTTTGATTTTAATTCCTTTTTTTGCTGTTTATATAGTTGTTACTCAGTTTATTATTGATTTAAAACATATCGTTGGTAATTCAATGTATCCGGCATTAAAAAATGGAGATAGTATTCTGATAAAAAAATACGATAAGAATTATCAAAGGGGTGACATAATCATATTTAAGTCACTTAAAAATCCTGACATAGAATATATCAGCAGATTAATTGCTCTACCTAAAGATAAAATAAAAATTCAACAAGGAAAAGTTTATATAAATGGAAAACTTCTTAAAGAACCATACACTATAACACCAACAAATGTATGGGAGGGTGGATTTGTCAAAGAAGGAGAAGAATACAAAATACCTGAAGATGAAGTTTTTGTAATGGGTGATAATCGTCCTCGGTCATCAGATAGTCGTGAATTTGGATTTGTTATTATTCCATCAATTATTGGTAAATATAACTATAGATATTATGAAAGTAAATATGAACCTACAAAAGAAGAAAAAGTTAAAGATTTATTTTATAAAGGAGAAAGCTCGTATCTTAACTTAAAATATGACGAAGCAATAAAATACTTTAAAGAAATAATAAGTATAGAGCCAAATCATCAGGAAAGTTTAACTTATTTAGCAGATATTTTTACCCAAAAAAAACAATATAAAGAAGCGGAGTTATATTTTGAAAAATCATTCAAAATAGATAAAAACAATGCTCATTTATTAGTTCAATATGGTTATTATTTACAATCTAAAGGGAATGAAAACGAAGCAGAAGAATATTTTAAAAAAGCTCTTGCAATAAATGATACTTTATATAATGCACTCTACGGGTTAGGTTATATTAATTTGAATAAAGGACAATATCAAAAAGCAGAAGAATATTTTAATAAAATTTTATCTACAGGGATTAATGATGCTCCTACATTCCATAATTTAGGTGCTATCTATTTTCATCTTGAAAATTATACAAAAGCAAAAGAATTTTACAATAAAGCACTAAATTTATATAAAGAAAAAGGGCAAAACAAAGAATATGAAGAATTAAATAAATTTATACAGGAGAATAAATTAAATTAAATGTTTAAATCATTACTCCCTTCCCAAAAAAAACTACTAAAAGTCATAATAATAACCGGAGCGTTATTTATTTTGTTTGACAGTATAGCATTAATTAGATTCAATTCATTTTTTAATACCTCAGTTCGTGAAGCAGTTGAATATAGCAGAGAGAATTTTATTCTTCCTAATGTTCCGTTTGATATTTATAGTAGGAAAGGGAAAGAATATAGGATTTATGAACGAGCGATTCAAAGAGGAGAATTATCAACCTATTCAAGATGGGATTGGTATTTAGATGAAGTTTTTCTTTCGGGAATAACCTTTCTAACCTCTTTATTTTTTTTATTTACAACTATAATCATTAAAGAAGTTGCTGACGATATTAAAAAGGAGCATAAAAGTGACATTTAAAATACCACCAATATTAAAAAAGCCTTTCATTTCAATACCTATCATAGCCATAGCTTTTATTTTGGCTACTCTCTTAATACAACACAAACTAAATGACGACTATAAAGACCCCACAAAGATTGGACTGTATTTTACTGAAGCAATTATTAGAGGGGATAAAGAAGAAGCTAAATTATTCTCTTATGAAAAAATTCATTCACGACTAAAAGGCTCATTCATTGATGATGATCCGCTTATTGACGATAGCAATCTTTATATGACAAACTATAAGCGAGTTGGTAATAGAATTGTAGCCACTTATAGCTATATTGATTTAGAAAAAGCATGGCACTATACCTTAGTTTTAGCTCCAATCAAAGAATCCACATGGTATGAAAAACTCCGGAAATTCATTTTTGTTACACTTCCATTTGGAGATGAAATTATCACTTTACCATTAACTAAGGATAGATATCTGGTAATAGATTTTTATACCAAATCTTTATTTAATATTGATGAATATAATAAGCTTATTTCTGAAGATTATAAGTTAAGGTTAAAACAAAATACCAATGAGACTTTTAAATCTTGGGATAACCAATTAAAAAAAGAAGGGATTTATTACGAATCGTTTACAAAACAAGAGCTATTAAATCAATATGAAGAAACACAAAAGATAATCAATGACTATTTGAATAGTATTTTTCAAAAAACAAACTCGTCACATCCGACGCAAAATGGATCTTCACAAACTGGTAAATTGAAAGAGGTCAAAACATCTGAAGTTAATTCAAAAGAACTCGAGGAATATTATCAGACCTACAAAAATCCTTTTGTGATATATCTACGTGAAGTGCTAAACGCTTATCTTAACAATGATATTACAAAGGTAAATATTACTACTAATGCCCTAAAAAAAACAAGTGACGAAAACTTTATTAGAGGACTTGAAGCGTTTGATAAAGAATATTACAAAAGTAAATTTGTAGTCTTAACCTTTACTGAACATAAAGCAAAGGGTGTTGAATTACGAATAATGTTTCAAGATAAACCTGACAGAATATTTGACGCTTGGATATATAGATTTGCTGATGGAGATTTTGAGCTTAGAGGCTTTGCTTCAGATGAAAATTACGACCCTGTGAAGATTAAAGAATTAAATAATACCTATAAACAATTTCTTCTTGATAAAAAACACGCTATTTAAATAAAAATATTTTATGTGTGTAAAGATAACACCATTTTTAATATATTTTTGACACATATAACTATTAATACAGTATTAAGACTTATTAATAGTTTATTGATAGTAAATTAATTATCTTCTGTTAAATATTTTTATAATAAATAAGACAAAGTAAAAATCCTCCCGAACTATATGTGGATATTACATGCTATTGATTAAAATCAATTCATAATTGTAGCCGTATCTACCCCCGACTGTATAAAATTGGGATTCGCTTTAGAGTATAATGATAAGTAGATTTAAATTAATATTAATATGAAGATTCCAATACTATACAACCCTTCAAATAGTAAAGATAGACTAAGTCCTTATATCGAATTATTATTTGAACATTTACAAGAAGACAAAGAATTTGAAAAATTAATTGAAACTGCTCGTAGAAATGTTGCTAATTATACCGGTAATATAAAATCTCCTAAATCGAGAATTGAATTAAAGCGATATCCAAGCGATAAACTTGATATTGTTGTTCAAATAAAAAAACCCTTACGTTCGGACAATCATAAAATTAAAAGAGAGAAATTGGAAACAATATCATCAGATACAAAATTATTAATAGAAAAACTAAACAAAAATGTAGATATTATTGTTAGTGAATATCCATTTTTAGGAGATTGGCTTAAGGGTTTACAAAGTTTCATTTTGAGAGGAAGATTCATTGTGTCTGATGATAACTCAAATATTAAATTAAGAGTAAGAAATAAAAATTATAGCTTAGGAATGTTTGAAGATAATAAAAATGAGGAGGGGGTGAAAATAGTCATAACTTCAAAAGTGAGCAAAACAGACTTAAAAGATTGGATTGATAATAACTATGCAACTATTGTTTATTACTTACGAAATTTATCCAATTTTTCTTATAAAGATTCAAGAAGAAATAATTATGAAAGAGATAAACTGGTTTTCTATTTACGAACCAAGATAAAAATGACATATAAACAAATAGCTGACGTTATTGCAGAAAGAACAGGAGAGTATGAACTTACTGAAAATGCTTTAGAAAAAGCTTATAAAGATTTTCCCCTTCGCTAATCCGTCTTCAGTTGTTCAACTTTAGGCGTTCTATCTTCTTACTTAGAGTCTTACCATTGTTAAATGAATTGGCTAAATGAAAATTTAAAACAGAAGATTAAGGTAATGTTCGAACCTCGGTATAAAAGAATTTTAACTGCGAGGGAAATAGAAGAAATTGCTGAAAATTTGACCAGTTATATGAAAACGATTATTAAATTTAAATTGAAATATGAAAACAAACAAAATATCGCTTAAAAGACAAATAAAACATCTTCAAAATTTAATCTCAATGAAATGTTTAGACTGCACTTGTTGTCAGATAAATGAAATTATTTATTGTGAAATTAAAGGTTGTCCTCTGTGGGAAAAAAGACCGACACAAGCGAAGGGGGTATATACCCTCATTAAACGACTTAAACAAAAAAATCTTGGACTTTACGAAGCTGATAAATGAAAGATTTTTATAAATTTTCAATGTTTTAAAGATATGGAGAACGAGTATTACAAAACAAAGGACTTGGCAGAAGCCGGTGCATTAATAATTAGTAGACAAGAACTCGTTCAAGTTGAAAGAGAAAATAATATTTGCTGGTTCTTATTTAAAGATAAAAATAAATGTAGGGAATTAGCTAATAAATTTTATTTTGGTGAAATGATCGCAAATATCAGAGATTATCACGAAATACTAAATAGATTAAAAAATAGAATTTTCTCAAAATAACCATATGAAAATTGAAGATTTTGAAATTAAAATTAAAAAATACGATCAGAATAAAAATCAGGTAATTGTAAATATAAATGTTTGCCAAGAATTAGAAATAAGAGGTTATGTTGTAAGATATAGGGAGACAAAATATTCTTCTTTCCCTATTTGGATCGTTACTCCTCCGGCTGTGAGAGGTCGCAATAAAATGTTTTTCCATATTGTTCGTCTAAAAAATGAACTGCTTTGGGGCACATTACAAAAAAAGATTATTGATTTAGTTAAGGAATATGTTGAAAAAGAAAACCTCGTATAGTTACTATATATAGTAATACAGTAATAATACTTGTAATTATCTAATAAGGTAATAATAAAGTTATGGTTATACATACAGTTAATGTATAAATACAGTTGGGTAATAATACATATCAATATGCGATTTAAATTAGATCTTATAATCGATTGCAATTTTGTCAAAAAGGTTCATAATTATATTGCAATCAGAAACACGATGGAGTTTTTTAATGCCCTCGTTGGACAGGACTTCATCGTTCTGATTGCACCAGCGGGGGCATTTTAATATGAAAGAATTAATATATTGCAGATATTCGCGAAAATCTTCAGAAGCAAAAGAGCGTCAAGCATTGTCTATTCAAGACCAAAATAGTGAATGCGATGATTATGTTCATAAGGAAAATATTAAAATAAGTTTTAAATTTGAAGAAAGTCAAACTTCTTTTAAACCTGATAAGAGACCAATCTTTAGAGAAATGATTAACCTAATAAAAAGCGGTCAAATTGATGGAATTATTACTTGGAAAGAAGATAGATTATGTAGAAATCCAAAAGAGGGGGGTGAAATACTACAACTTCTTCAAGATGGAGTTTTGAAAGAAATAAGGACTGTTAACGGTTCTATTTATACTCCTGATTGTGATCATTTAGTATTACAAATCCATTTTGGGATGGCTAACCAGTATTCAAGAAATTTAAGCCAAAATGTTAAACGAGGATTGAATCATAAAGTTGAAAGAGGAGATTTTCCAAGACCGGCAATGATAGGTTTTGAAGGCTTCGGAGAAAAAGGTCAAAGAAATATTAAACCTCATCTTATAGAAGCTCCGTTAATTAAAGAAGTTTTTGAATTAGGTTCTACTGGCTTTTACTCTCTTGGCTATATAAGAGAAACTATGACAAAAAAAGGATTAAGGTCTAAGAGTGGAAAAATATTAAGCAAAAGTCATTTTCATCAGATTTTAACCAATCCTGCTTATTATGGATATTTTTATCATAAAGGTGAGCTCTATCAGGGAAATTATCAACCAATTATTTCAAAAGCTCTTTTTGATACGGTTCAAGAAGCATTGCATAACAGGTCAAAACCAAGAAAATATAATTGGCAACACCCATTCAATGGATTAATAATGTGTTCTGATTGTGGATGTGCCATTACGACTACTATTAAAATAAAATTTTATAAACGCACAAATAGAAAGGTTAAATATGTTTATCATCATTGCACTCGTAGAAGGGGTGAATGTCACCAGTCACCAATTACACAAAACGAATTAGAGGCTATACTATTAGAGAATGTTGAAAAAATATCAATTAGTAAAAGTGTTTGGAAACTGGGAATAGAACTTTTAAAAGCCAAACATAATGAAGAAGCAAATAAAAATACTACTCAACTGAATAGTCTGCATTTTCAATATGAAAAACTTCAAGAAAAGCTTAATCATTTAATTACAATGAGAGCTAATGAAGAGTTGACAAAAGATGAGTTTATTTACCAAAAAAACTTGTTTATTAATGAACAAGCCAGAATTAAAGGGATGATAAACGATAACGAAAATTCTTCTTCAAATTGGTTAGAACTTGCAGAGAAATTCTTAGAAACATCATTTCAGGCACGAGATATTTTATTAAGCGACGATTTAGAAAAAAAGAGGAAGTTAATAATGACTGTTGGTGAGAACCTTTTATTAAAAGATAAAAGACTTGTCTTTACGTTCCAAAAGCCCTTTGATATCCTACTAAAACCTACCTATCATACAGACGTGCTCCCCCGACTGGACTCGAACCAGTAACCTTGTCGTTACATCTATCCTTAAATTACTTTAAGGGATGGACTATTTCTTGTCCGATATTACATCGGACTCGGGTGTATAGTCTCTACACATTTACTCCGCATTAGGCGGGGATTTAGCTCGAGATTACCCCGCTAAGCGGGGCTTCCTCGAATTAGCCCGATTTTCCAATCCCGATTACTCGGGAAAGCTGCGACGACTCACAGCGACCTGCTCTACCGATTGAGCTACAGGGGAATAGATTTTAAAAGTTCTTTTCCAAATCCGTTCTTAAAATATTTTTCTCTTATTCTTGCCTCTTTTCTGTTTATTACATCTTCTTTATAGATCAGTTTCCAAGGTCTAAAACCTTTAGTGGAAAAAACATATCCAGCATTATGTTCAGTAACTCTTTTTTGAATATTTGAACTTAATCCTACATATATTCTTCCGTCTTTCTGACTTTTGATCGCATAAACAAAATACATAAATATATTATAAGCGACCTGCTCCCTGCCTGCCGGCAGGCAGGTACCGATTGCCTCCCTACCGGGGAGGTAAAAACTACAGGGGATAGTTAAATATTAAAGATTAAATCTTAAATATTAAAAATAGAGGATTGTCAAAGAACATCTATATGATACCAAAAATTCACTGTTTTTTCAGTGCTATACTTTTAATAAATGAAGACAGTCTTCAAAAACAACAAAGTCAATCTCTCTATCTCTCGATGGGAAAAATAATAACTCTTTACTTTCGTCTAATATTCGTCTATAATATGTTTCATGTTTAAACCAAAATACAGTATTACGAATAAACTACTTGCAAATATTAAGCGAATCAACCAACTTGTCAATGAGCTTAATTTACACCATTTCCCCCATGTGGTTTTAGTAGAATTACAAAGAAATGCTGAGGAAATCTCAACTTATGCCTCAACCAGCATTGAAGGCAATCCGCTCCCGCTGACTGATGTCAAAAAGATATTAAAAACAAGGCCTCAAAATATCCGTGAGAGTGAACAGGAAGTATTAAATTACAACGAAATATTAAAGGAAATAAATGTAAAACTTAATCAAAAAATGATTTTTTTTACGGTCGATTTTATTTTATTTATCCAAAAAAAAGTGACTCATAAACTTCTCCCACCATTTCATTCAGGGCAGTTTCGTCGAGACGCTGTTTTTGTCAATGATCCGCGATCGCAAAAGACCATTTATTGGCCACCTGATCATAAAGATGTCCTAAAACTCGTTGAGGATCTTGTTGGTTTTGTAAAATCAAATAAAAATATTATTGACCCATTGATATTAGCCGGTATTTTTCATAAACAAATGGTTATTATTCATCCCTTCATGGATGGGAATGGAAGGACGACCCGACTGGCAACTAAAATACTTCTTGCCGAAATGGGATTAAATACTTTTAATCTGTTTAGTTTTGAAAATTACTATAACAAAAACGTTACCAAATATTTTGAAAAGATTGGGGTCAGAGGAAATTATTATGACATATATTCAACAATCGATTTTACCTTATGGCTTGAATATTTTACCGATGGAATTATCGATGAATTGCTACGAGTTGAAAAAAATCTTCCTCAACAAGCAATAAGTCCTAAAACTCAATTACAACCATACCTCTTGAAGATTTTAGAATTTATAAAACAAAAAGGATTTATCACCGATCATGATTACTCAAAATTAGTTAAAAGAGCACGAGCAACCAGACATCTTGATTTTAAAAAATTGATCGGGCTTGGCTTAATTGTGATGAAAGGAAAAAGTAAAGCATCATATTATACTTTTAAATAAAAAATAAATCTGTCATAAAAAACTCCAAAGTCGATCTTTCCATTTCTCAGTGGAAAAAATAGTTCCCTGCACGGGATAACTTTCAGCCAAAATAGAATCCTCTGGGGCGTATAATTTACATATGATTATTCTTATCTTTACCGAGGGGACAGTTTTAATGCAGGGTTCTGCAAAAGGGAAAACTCGTGAGGAAATCGTCCAACAAAGCAAAGAATTCGGAATTCATGACTATCAAGGATATATACCCGTCTATAATGCAGTGGAGAAGATTAAGAAATGGAAAAACCAGGGAGCAACGATTTTCTATCTTTCTTCTCGACGAGTTAAAGGAGAAATTGAAGCGATAAAGAATGTTTTACAAAAATATGATTTCCCAGACTTTCAGAACTTATTATATCGTCAACAAGGTGAAGACTATAAAGATGTTGCCGAAAGACTAATACCAGACATTCTTGTTGAGGATAACTGTGAAAGTATCGGTGGAGAGAAGGAAATGACGTATTCTCATATGAGTGGCGACACTAAAGCAAAAGTACATTCAGTAATAGTTAAAGAATTCAGTGGAATAGACTATTTACCGGACAATTTGGATCAATTAAAAACATATCGAGCGTAATAAGTCCTGACTTCCTTTGTGACGGGAAACATTGGTGTAAAATGAAATTGTGGAAAGAATTAAAAAAATTCTATTGGGTTTTTTGGTTTTAGTTATCGTTTTTATTCTTGGATTTTTTACCAAAGATTTTTTTGTTAAAAAAGAGTATTCGGTAAAAAACATCCTCCTCTCAAAACCAAAAGACGGAAAATATAAAGTGACAAAAGTCTTGGACGGTGATACCGTAGTTTTAGAGACAGGTGAAAAATTCCGTTATCTGGGGATTGACGCGCCGGAAGCAAATCAACGATGGGGGCCCGAAGCAAAGACTTTTAATGAAGAAATGGTTTTGGATAAAAGAGTGAAAGTAGAATTAGATAGTACAAAACTCGATAAATATGGAAGGATCTTGGGTTACATTTGGGTCGATGATGTTTTAGTCAATGAAGCTCTGGTTGAGAGAGGATATGCGAAGGTTAATCTTATAAAAGGCGAAGCCAAACCAAAATATCTAGACCGTCTACAAAAAGCAGAAAACTGGGCAAAGCAAAATAATGATGGTATCTGGTTTGATCAATGGGAGAGCGGGAAACAATGATATAATATACGTATGTATAACTGGTCGGTTGATATAAAAAGACTCAAAAAAGACCCAGAAAAATTTATAGTCTGGAAGCTCGAACAATCCATAAACTACGGATTAGGGAATGATAAACTAAATCTCAAAGAAATAAAGAAATATCTTAACAAGTTGAACATTGATTCAGATAAAAGGGCATATCTAAATTTTATATTATATGGCAAAAAGCCTACTTTCATTTAACCAAAAATCATTTCTTGATTTTGTTTCTGAAGAAAAAAGCATAAGAAATTTATTCTATTTTACTGGAGGAACGGCGTTAAGCGAATTTTATCTGCAGCATCGTTATTCAGAAGATCTGGATTTTTTTTCTGAAAAAGAATTTGAAATAAAAGACGTCACAATACTACTACAGTCGAAAAGAAAAAGATTAAGAAATCCTAAAATAGAATTCAAACAGTCCTTTAATCGTAATATTTATCAGCTTATATACCCAAAAAATCAATTCTTAAAGGTTGAATTTACTTACTTTCCATTTAAAAGAATAGATTCCAGAAAGAAAAAAAATAATATTAAGATTGATAGTCTAATCGATATAACCGTCAATAAAGTTTTTACTATTTATCAAAACCCGAGAGGCAGAGACTATTATGATCTCTATTTTATTCTTAAAAAAGACACATCTTTTTCTTTCGATAAATTAATTAAATTAGCCAGGATAAAATTTGATGCAAATATTGATTATTTGCAACTTGGAACGAATTTAATAAAGGTTGTCAATATGAAGGATGATCCGATAACTAAAAACATTATTGATACAAAAATAGTAGAAAACTTTTTCCTAAACATCGCGAAGAAGCTAAAAAACGAGCTTATAAAATAAAAATTCTCACTTCCATCACGACGCGGAGCTAGCGTTTTTGATATAAACCTTCAAAACTCATGGTAAAATAGTCTTTCCATGATCCCAAATAATTGAGAATAGGAATGTTTATTTCGAATTTTTCTGGGTATTTAATTAAATATCTCTCTTCAATTTTTTGAAATTTTTTTACCATCTGCTGAAACTCGTTTATTCTTAATCTATTTAAGGACTCAAACTGCTGCCAATAGTATTCGGCAGTCATAAAGCTTTTAATTTTTTTGGAAAAAACGATTTTCTTTATCTTTTTTCTAGGCAGAAGATGAATCGGCCATTTGGCAAAATCATAAAGATGATGACCAGTAATCGAATAATAAGGGGTAAATTCAACATAAAGATATCCGCCGGATTTTAACACTCTTGAAGTTTCTTGTATCATCTTGGCCGGATTCTTCACGTGTTCAATAACATCAAAGATAAAAACAATGTCAAAAAAACAGTTGTCATAAGGTAGCGTTTCGTTTTCAACCAGGATGGAATTAAAATACTTATTCCCGAACAGCTTGTCTTGGGCAAACTTTAATTTGTCGCTGTCAATTTCTGTCGCCCATACTTGAACGTCCTTTTCCAAAAGAGTAGAGCTTAAAGCGCCATAACCGCAGCCAATATCAAGCGCCCGTTTATCAATCAAGCTTATCCTGTTATTTATTCTCTCAACACAGGCAGAGGCTCTTTTTTTTCGCCAGCGAAAATAATGTTCGGGAGAAATTCTTGACTGTTTAAAACCACTGACTTCATTCATCTTGCTTTTAATTATTTATATCAAAATAAATATATTTTATCTATTTCAAAATAAAACAGGCATAATCGGAGGCCTTGTCTTGATTGCTATCGGAATAAAAACCTTAACCAATCACTTGGTATAAGTTCGCCCAAGCCCTTATAAATTTCAAGGAAAAAGTTTATAAAATCTACTACTTTAATTACTTAAAGTCAGTTAAGATAGATAATCGATAAAAAACATTATCCTGACAGTCCAAAGATCTATTTTTATTAAATCTAGTCTACAGACAAATAGTCATGATTAATGTATATGTTGATTTATGAAGAAGGTTATCGTTTTTATAGACGGTTCAAATGTATATTTTGCTCAAAAGAAATCTGGATTCTGGCTAGATTGGGTTAAAGTTAAGAGATTCTTCGAAAAACAATATAAAGTGTTAGAGTACCGGTATTATGTTGGATTAAGAGAAGACAATCACCAAATTAGAAAATTTTTAAATAAACTTAAAAAAATTGGTTTTAAAACAATTACTAAACCTGTAAAAACTTTAATTGACGAACAAAATCGTTATATTGAAAAAGCAAATTTCGATGTAGAAATTACCGCCGACATTCTAATTTATCTAGATAAAATAAACATAGTCATACTCTTTTCAGGAGATTCTGATTTTGTCTATTTAATCGACCTTATTCATAAAAAAGATAAAGAAATTTATGCTTTTTCCTCGCGCAAGACTTTAGCCTGGGAATTAAAAGCAAAATCTGATAAGTATTTTTTAATCGAGCGTTTTTTGGAATTGACAAAGAATAAAAGTTTTGTTAAACTATAATCAGTTTTCGGTACCGCACCGTAAGGTGCGGGTTTTTTTTAATTGATTTTTATTTTTTGTAACATATACTAGTTGTGTAATGGATACTTTCAAAGAAAAAGTTTATAAAATCTGTTCTTCTATCCCAAAAGGCAAGGTCGCCACATACGGACAGATTGCCAGATTAGCCGGGAAACCAAAAGCTGCAAGAGTAGTTGGAGTTTTCATGAAAAACAATCCTAATGCTCCCCTCGTTCCCTGCCACAGGGTCGTTGACATCAACGGTTCTTTAACTGGTTATTCAGGAGTCGGTGGCATAAAAAAGAAAAAACAAATGCTTAAAAGTGAAGGAGTTCAATTTATTGGAGATAAAGTTAATCTATCTATTTCCTATTTCCAAAAGCAATCCGGTCGAGGATAGTTTTTTTGCTCTCAATCATCAGAGCAGGAGCGATTACATATTCTCCGTAGCGGTCGTTAATCTTATCAACCGCCGTTGAGATTTTTCTTTTTTTCTCGATACTATCTTCAAATAATGATAAGGTTTGGGAACCAATAGGAAGGAAATCAAAACAGGAAACCGATATTTTTCTGACGATTTTTTTTGCCGGTTGCTGCCCTAAAATAATCATTATTTTTTTGAATAGTTCTTGGGTTGTATAAGAAGGCTCAGCAAATTTTTTTCCTTTGTGCCAGAAACTCCAATCGTCATAGAGTAAAGCCAGATGAATTCCCGAAGCAGTTTGGTTTGAGCTGCGAAGCCGGCGGCCCATTTTTTCAGTGAGCATCATAATAAAAGAAGAAAGTTTTTCCAAGTCGCTGGTTTTTTCACCAAGTGAATATTCCTGGCCTAGGCTTTTTCGCTCTGTTTTAAAGTCATCAACCTCGTATCCTCGCAGTCTTAAATACCAATAATGGCCGACGATGCTTTGAAAAACCTGATGTCTTAAAAAATTATCTCGAGCAGATAGAAAATCAAGAGGGGTAAAAATTCCAACAGCATTTAGTCGGGTCTGATATCTGATGTTTATTCCGGGAAAATCAACAAGATTTATTAATGAATAGATTTTTTTAATATTTTGGTGATTGATAATATCGAGCCCGTCTGGTTTATGGAGAGAGGAGGCGAGTTTGGCAAGCATTCTATTGGTTGAGATGCCAACGTTGCAGGAAATCCATTTACCAATTTCTTCACGAAACCGTTTTTTGATTTCCCGGCCTATTTCCGCGAGAGTTTTTTTCCAGTAACTTTCCATTCCGGAAAAATTGATTACCACCTCATCAATTGATTTGGGTGTGACATCGAGAGAGTAGTCTTGGCAAATTTTTATAAATTTACTGCTGGCATCGCGGATTAAATCAGTATCAGATTCGCGGACAATGACGTCGGGACAGATTTCTTTCGCTTCTCTCACCCGCATGCCGGTTTTTATTCCCAGTTTTTTTGCCTCGATTGACGAAGCAAGAATGCATCCGCCGGGAGTCGGGTATGCAGCAACAACCATTGGTTTTCCGCGAAGACTGGGATGAGCTTGTTGGATAACCGTGGCAAAACAGGAGTTTAAATCAATATGCATGACGGTCGATTCGGCTGTATTAATCGGAAGATCCATCTGACACCTCCTCGAGAGTCCAATTGAGATTTTCTGCGTCAAGACGGATACGAAAGTCTAAATTGCCGTCGGTGACATGAAAGATGTGAATAAGATTTCTGCCCTCTCTGATTTTATGGTGATAGGCGATTTTTTTTATGAAATAATCACGCAGCCGCCAGCGTATCTTATAGGGAATAAACCGGTTTTTTTCATGATTATACGAAGAAACAACGCTTATTTTTTCGAAAACTTTTTCGTTCATAGTTATTCTTCGAGCGAGGAACAAAGTGACGAGTCGAGAAGTTCTCGACCTCGCTCGAACTATAAACTATATTCTAGTGAACATTAGTTCACTTTGTCAAGAGGTAAATTCCGATCGTAAAAAAGTATTATAATAAAAGCATATGAAAAACATACTGGTCGTTTTATTAATCATTTTGGCTTTTTTAGGCGGTTACTTTCTTTCGCAAAATTATAACTTTAAACTTGAAACAAAAAATCCAAGCCCAACACCGACAGTTGGGGAGATTATTACCGCTCCAACTTCAATAATTCAAATAAGCCCGACGCTTAAACCAGTTGAAAATGACGAGGAAATGATCAAGGCAGCTCTTGTAGAAAAACATGGTTGGAATTCTGACGACATCATTGTCACTGTTTCAAAAAATAATGGTCAGTTCGCCCGCGGTGGCGTCACAGAAAAATCTTCGGAAGTTGGCGGCGGAATGTTTTTAGCAAAAAAAACTAATAGACAGTGGGAAATTATTTTTGACGGCAATGGTGTTCCCGATTGTTCGAAGTTGAAAACTACTTATTTATTTCCAGCAGTGATTTTGACTGGAATCTGTGACTAAACAAAAAAATAAGTAAAGCTAGTGCTGCCATAAGACTGCCGTAATAAAAAGTGGCAGACGGATTTATTTTATTCCAAAGTATTCCGCCAATAGCTGATGCCAAAAAAGCGCCAACGGCAATAAGAGTTTGATGCAGTCCAAAATAACTTCCTGATTCTTTTTTATCGATAAATTCAGACAGATAAGCTTTTGAGACGCCATCGGTAAAAGCGATATAGATCCCGTAAATTGGAAAAATAAACCAGATAAATATTGGGTTTTTGATTATTCCAAAAGAAAAATAAACAGCGGAAAAGATAAAGAGTCCTAAAGCAAAAACTTTTTTTGCCCCGATTTTATCAGCCAATTTTCCGGCCGGTGTGGCAAAAACCGCCTGGGAAATATTATAAAGAACATAAGTCAAAGTAACGAGAATTGTTGTCAATCCTAAGTTTTTGGCGCGGAGAATTAAAAAAGCGTCTGAACTGTTGCCTAAGGCGAAGATAAAACTTACTAAGAGAAATAATTTTAGATGAGGATTAATAGAACGGAAATTGATTTTTACAAAATGTCTTTCTTCATCGGTTTTTATCCATGATTTTTCTTTGACGGCAATAATCAAAAGAATTAGGGCAAAGACTGAGGGGATAAAAGCCAGGAAAAAAACTAAACGCATATTTTCTTTCAAAAAATATAAAAGCATCAATCCTAAGATTGGTCCAAAAACAGCACCTAAACTATCAAGCGACCGGTGAAATCCAAAAATAAAACCGCGGTTAAAGTTCGTGGTGTTTTCAAAGAGTATGCTGTCACGGGGAGCTGTTCTAAGACCCTTACCCGTCCGGTCAATGAATCGGGCAAATAATACCAACGGCCACGATTGCGCCAGCCCTATTAATATTTTTGACACGGCTCCAAAAGAATAACCCAAAGTGACAAAAATTTTCCGCCTCTGGAAATAGTCTGACAGAGTACCGAATAAATATTTGCCGACGGCGGCAGTGGCTTCGGCTATGCCTTCAATCAAGCCAAGGATTGGAACTGACGTCTTTAAAACCGTTGTCAAAAAAATCGGCACGATCGGATAGATCATTTCCGCAGCCAGATCATTAAAAAAGCTGACAATTCCGAGGATAATTACATTACGGGGGATTTTTTTTATATTTTATTTTTGTCATCCTAAATTTAAGTCAGCATGACAATCTTAAATATTATAAAATAATATAAGAAAGGATGGTGATTAATATGATGAATTGGGGATATGGAAATTACGGCGGAATGATGATAGGTTTTCAATTTTGGTGTCTTTTGACATGGTTAGCTCTTTTTGTTTTTTTAATTTTAGGCAGTATTTATTTTTGGAAAGGAATTAAGAAAAAATAAAATCTGATAAAATAAAAACATGATTTTTTTAGCATTAAAAACATATAAACAAACTACAGGTGATGCTGTAATAAAAATTCTTTCTTCAGTGAAAAAAGTACAAAAAGAAACTGGTGTTCCAATAATTGCTTGTGCTCAGACAACTGACATTTATAGGATAAGAAAAGAATTAGATATTGAAGTTTGGGCGCAACATGTTGACCCGATTGACCCGGGAAAAAACACCGGTTGGATTTCCCCATATAGTGTTAAAGAAGCAGGAGCAACAGGCGTTCTTATCAATCACTCGGAACACAAAATTCCAGAAGAGACGGTGATAAAAACCGCTGAGAAAGCTAAGCAATACGGATTGAAAACTTTAGTTATTGGTCATACGATCGATCAAGTGCTTAAATTTGATTCACTAGATTGTGACTTTTTAGGTTATGAAAAAGAAGATCTGATTGCGAGTCCGGTTTCCATGATCGATCAACAGGAAACGGCAATAAGAGAGCTTGTAAAAAAGATAAAGCATCCTTTAATAATCGGAGCCGGCATTAATGACGGAGAAGATACAAAAAAATCAAAACTCGCCGGAGCGGTTGGAGTCTTAATGGCCACTTATTTTGTCACCGCTCCTGATCCCGAAGCAAAACTCCAAGAATTAGCACAAGGATTTTTAAAATGAAAAAGATAACTGTTGGCATATTAATAATTATTTTCGTTTGGTTGTTTTTAAGATTTGTTATCGGCGGACCAGAAGATGATTGGATCTGTGTTAGTGGAAGTTGGGTCAAGCACGGCAATCCTTCAGCTCCTCAACCAACAGGCAGCTGTAGTAAAACCATAAAATAATTATAAATACTTTATAAAAACAGGAAAGAAAAGAAGGCGGCGGAGGCACCAAGAAGGGCGCCGCCGACGACATCAGAAGTCCAGTGTTCGCCCAAGCTGACGCGGGACATTAACATTACTCCATTAAAAGCAACCAAT